>Ga0169931_10001855_pt1 | contig 34925 bp, 39 predicted proteins | sample Kivu_15m_20L_FD_129675 | JGI IMG/M metagenome (GOLD analysis project Ga0169931, IMG submission 129675) | Freshwater microbial communities from Lake Kivu, Western Province, Rwanda to study Microbial Dark Matter (Phase II) - Kivu_15m_20L... | ecosystem: Environmental > Aquatic > Freshwater > Lake...
TAAGGTATTTTAACTTTCATAAGGAATCGATCCATCTGAGCTTCCGGTAAGTTGTAAGTTCCTTCCTGATCAATTGGATTTTGAGTTGCCAAAACAAAGAATGGACTTGTTAGATCAAAAGTAGAATCGCCAATAGTAACTTGACCTTCTTCCATGCATTGCAAGAGAGCTGATTGAACTTTTGCAGGTGCTCTATTGATTTCATCAGCTAACAAAATATTTGTAAAAATTGGTCCTTTGCGGATACTGAATTCTCCCGTTTTTGGAGAAAATATATTTGTTCCAATCAAATCAGCAGGAAGTAAATCGGGAGTAAATTGTATTCGATGGAAATCGGCATTAAGAATTTCCGCAAAACATCTAGCCAGTCTCGTTTTTGCTAATCCAGGCATCCCTTCTAAAAGGACATGGCCTCTAGCTGTCATACATACTAAAATCGCCTCAATCGTCCTATCCATTCCACTAATGCGTTTGGCGATTTCTGTTTTAATTTCCTTTGTCTTTTTCGGGAAACCTTCTAAATTAGTCATTTGCATTGGTTCTCAGTAAACTTTGGATTTGGGTTATCATTCATAAAAAATAGCTTAGAACCCTTATAAGTCCAGCAACCATTTTTCTTTCCTTGAGCTGTTACTGGACCAGTTCCAAGAGCTTTACCACCTTCATCGTATTCTGTGGCATTTTCTTCGGAAGTAATCACCAGTCTTCTCCCTCCTTCGGGGTGAAAATAGATGAAGGGAATGGAAGGCCTAAAATTGAGATAAAGATCATCCGATTCCTCATTGATTTTGATCATAGAAAACTGCAGTTTCCCTTCTCCTGTAGGTACGCCGCTTTGGTTCCAAATTCGAGCGCTATCCAATTGGGATTCATTGGCCATGATGGCATCACAGGCAATTTGCCCATTTTTATAATAAAATTTCCAACTACCAGTTCTGGTGTGCTTCCTTGGACCAGTTCCAAACAGCTTACCATCTCTAAAATATTCTTTCCAGACTCCAGTTCGTTCGTATTTGGAATCTCCACTTCCTTCTTTTGCAGAATACATTCCTTCTGCATAGATCGAACCAGTATCGTAGTACAATTTCCAACTACCTGTTCTGGCATCTGCAGTATAATTTCCTTGAGATTCTATTTTCCCATCGAAATAGTAATTGGTTTCTAAGCCTTGTTTCTTGCCCAATTTGTAGGAAACTGTTGTCTTAATACCATTCCCAGTATTCCCCATAAAATGCACGTTCCAAATACCATCTTCTTCGTCTTCGATATAGGTCCCTCTTTCTACCCACTCCCCTTTCGAATTCTTTCTCCAATAGGGCCCATTTTTTTTGTCTGACTTATATTCGGTCTCTGATAAGATTTGCCCATCGCTTCCAAAGCTTTGCGCAACTCCTTCTCTCTTCCCATCTAACCAAGGTGTAGTAGCGAGTGTGGTACTTTTATTTTGAGGGTCAGGCTTTTTCCAAATGCCTTGTTTTTTCCCATCTACATATTCTCCATATTGGTCCAAAACAGATTTGAAAACCTGATTGTCTGGCGTGGAAAGATCAGCATCATTCAATTGAAGGAATTCTTCCCAACTTCCTTGCTTGGGTAGAGATTTAATTTTGGGAGGGGCAAAAAGGGCGACTTGCTCTTTGGTGCAAGGTTTGCCCGAGCATTCTGCTTTAACGGGGCCTTTGGCTCGGAGGTTGCCAGTGTTTTTGAACCTTTCTACGCGGAGCAAATTTTCCCCTTCCCATACCAATTCAAATTCAGGAAGGTCTTTTTGAGATTTATTGCTCACACTGGAACAATTAAAGTTAACCAATGTTATAGAAATAAGAAGGAGAATTTTGTTCATGTGGCTATCCTATTAAAGATTTTATTTCTCACTTGTTTGTTTAGTGACAAGAGTTCCGTAGAGAGCTGAATTTGTCCACCTGTTAGTTTTTCAGAAAAAAATCTAGGTGGCAAAATATGAAATGTCCCCTCTCCTTTGACATAGAGGATTTCGCCATCTAGCGACCTTAGTTCGGATTCTAACATAACTTTACGCTTTGCTTTTTTAATAGGCCAAGCCCTAACGGAAAGAGATTTTTCCAAGGGAGTCGCCTTGAGGAACTTAAATGTCATTGTGTCCGTCATCACAATGTATCCCAAATGAAAGCAGAGGGAACCCATGGCTTCATCTAATAAAGCAGAAAGAATTCCTCCATGAACGAATCCAGGGGCACCTTGGTATTCTCTTCTAAAATTATATTGGAATCGAACTTCACCATCTTCCTCAAATGTGAAATCTGCATGCAATCCAAAAATACTATTTTTACCGCAACCAAAACATTGGTCGTGATGAATTTCATAACCGTGTTTAGATGGTTCCATTTTTACCTCTTATTCATTAAAAAAATTTCGTATAATTTTTGCTACAGGTTCGGGTGTATCCAAATGTAAGTGATGTCCTCCAGGGAGGACTATTTCTTTAAAGGTCTTTATGGCTTTTTTCCTACCATCAAATTGATTTTGAATAGGAAAAATAGATTGATTGCCAAGGATGAGTAAGGTTGGTGCCACGATCCTCTCACAAAAAGAAATAACCTGCTCTTCAGTCAATCTCGAGAAAGAATGGTAGTGGAGTCTCAGATCTCTCTTTGGTCTTAGACCATTCTCGATTACCTCTAATCCTCGATCTAAAAGTATTTTAACAGAAGCCTCGGACATATCTCCTGCTCTCATCCTTACGCGGATAGCAGAATTCATATCTGGGAATAGAGTTTCTTGCCTTCCTTTTGGATGTAGAATTTGTTCAATGGATTCTTTCATTTGGTCAGGTGTTTTTTTTGCTGAAAGAGAAATTGGACCCAATGCTTCGATTAGTACTAGTTTTTGGATGGGTAGCAATCCTAGACCTGCGACCAAAGTGGATATCGCCGCTCCCATGCTATGAGCAACCAAATGGAATTTTTCTAATTTGAGACTCTGGGCAATGCTCACAAGATCTAAGCAACCCTCAGCAAAATGATATAGAGTTCTGTCTGGTTTTTTTGTGGAATTTCCGTGACCAGACCAATCCAATGATATCCACCTATATTCTGGAAATAACGGAGCGAGGCGAAGAAAAGAATTGGCATTGTCAAGCCAGCCGTGGAAGCTCAAAATTGTGAAGCCCTCGGAATTACCAGTTTCCCAACCTGAGAATTCGTGAAATTTGGTCGTAACAGTTATGGATTTCATCCACTTTAGATTTTATTTTTTTGTAAACATTTGTGCCAATCCCAAAAGCTTGTACTTCGTCTTAGCTCTAAGTTTCCTTGGGAGCTGTTCTGAATTTAGCCGAGAAGAGCAAAGAAAAGCAGAATGCCAATCTTTGAAAGAAAGATACCTACTGTATTCATTGCCACTCATCAATTCTAGAGGTGGTAGCTCTATTTCTCAGGGAACTTTGGATGCATTCGCTAGTAATGCGGTTTTTACGTTGCGCAATTGCGAAAAAGAGGCTGAAAGGTCACGTTACTTTTTGAGAAGCAACTGATTTTGCCTCTTCCCATATGAGTCCTGCTCCAGCTTGGATTTTGATTTAACTCCAAATTCAGCCTCGATAACGATGATTTGTTTTTTTCAAAGAGACTTCACCTTTACTATTCTCGTTTTCAGTTCATTCGATTCTAAAAACGAAATACTGCACTTTTCTACCAAGTCCTGAACCAATTCAAAATCTTTGATGTCTCCGTAGTAAGGATCTGGAACTTCAGGAGATAATTCTGAAAAGAAAGAGCTAAATGGTCTAATCTTACTTAGCTGAGACTCTGGGCAACGAGACATTACATTCTTAAGATTTGAGTTATCCATTGTTAAAAGGAAATCGAAGAAATCAAAATCTTCATTTCGTAATTCTCTCGCCTTATGAGAGAGATTGATCCCTCTAGACTGGGCAACTTTTCTTGTCCTATGGTCTGGTAGACTTCCAATATGGTAATTGGAGGTTCCGCAAGAATCTATATGAAATAGGTCGCTCATTCCTTTTTTTTCAACAAGAGACCTAAAAGCTCCCTCTGCCGCGGGGCTTCTACAAATATTTCCCAAGCAAATAAAGAGTACATTTATTTTTGAATTCATAGCTTCTACAATTACCTCAAAGTAAATAGCATAGGGTTTTTGGACCATTGGATCGAATCCACTCTTCAGCCTTTTCGTATCTAGCATCTAGCGTATGAACTGTTTTCCAAAAATCAGACGAGTGGTTTGGATATTTGATGTGACTCATCTCATGGGCAACTACATATCGAATTACAAAATTTGGACAAAATACTAAAGCAAGGTTAAAAGTCAAAGATCTATCTTGGTAACAGGTTCCCCACAAAGATTTCATCACTCTGATTCTCACTTTAGTTACTTTCGAACCAACCAAAGGTTCATACTGTTTGATTAAGTTATCCACTTCATTCATTAGTAAGCTCTTTAATTGAGACTTGCCTGACTCAAACCGTCTATCGGATATTTGATTTTCTGTCCCGATCAGAATCAATTTGTGGTCTTCTAAAATAGGAGTTTTCTTTGTTCTTTGCCCTAAATCAAGAGTGGGTTTTGACCATTCAATGGAGCGATCTTTGCCAAAAATCGGGTAAACCTCTTTTGAAAGAAATTGTGCTCTAGTTGGATTGGATTTTTTATTAGATTCTGTCTTTTCTTTTGTCCATGCTCTTCTTTCTATCAAAAAGTCATGGATCATCTTCTTTGTGACTCTGGGCGGTATTCTTAATACAATTCGGTTGTTTGGATAAATTGAAAGACTCAAATGATTTCCTCTAATCTTTCTCGTTTCCAACGGTAGATCCAATCCAGGATAATAAGATGAGCTCATTCTGATTGTTGCCTGAAGTAAGGAAAGACCCAATCGGATTTGTATGTACAGCCAAATTCAAGAAGATAATCCTTTATATTAATATGCGACTTGTATCCACCTAAGTAATTTGAAAGTATATCTTCCGAAGAAAATCCCCCTTTTGCTTTAAAATTTCCCTCAGAGAAAAATCGGTGGTAGCTAATTCGAAAAAAAGAAAGCCAACGATCATTTAGTAGCATGCCGACTTCCGATTGGGAAAGAAACCCAGCCCCATAATTGTCGGAAAGAAAATTTATATTCCTCTGCAAATGAAAATCTCTCGTTATAATTCGACCTTGAGAAGGTAAAAAAACCGTCTCCAGATACATACTTCTGAAAGTAATTCGATATCCCAAACCATAAAATAATTCATATAGATCATTAGAAAAAGTCAGACCAAGTCCTATTGGAGATAGGAAGACAGGTCGAACATCTACGAATTGATTCACATCATAAAGAGCGTATTTAAAATAGGAATATCTAGCTCCAAGAGAGAGAAAAAATCCATTTGAGGATTTCCATGGATCTGGATTCGCATCGCGGAAGTAGTACCTACCAAAAAAATCATGTTGATTTTCAACTAATGTCGTCTTGCCCTTCCCATCAGCAAAGTTCCTAGTTCCAGTGTAAACATGAGTCGTATCATAATAAGAAAATTCCCTCGTTGCTATGTTCGTACTTCTCTCTGTAGAAATGCTAAAAAGAAAAAAATCCTCATCTCTTCCTTCGCTGGTTTTTTGGTTCCAGCCCGTTGATCGGATCCCTGCTTTCCATTCCCATTGGTTTTGGATAAAAGAGGTTTGAATCTGAAGGTAAAGAGGATCTCTGGGAAAGCTAATTCTCGAACCACCTCGAATTCCGGATAGATTTGGAAATCTGTTCCCCGTTTCGAAAACATACTCCCCTCCCCCTTTCCCTAAGGATCCTGAAATAAGTGTCTGAGAACTTAGTGCTTCCGAATTGTAGGAAAGACACAAAACTAGCCAGAAAAGCCTCTTTTCCGGGTTCCCTTTGCATTTTAAGCGGGAAAAAAATTGAAAAGCATGCCTCCCATTGAAATAAAAATGAGCCACTTAGGCTACAGCATTGTCCCGTAATGGTCTAGTTGCAAACATCTTATGGACAGGAATTGGCTTTTTGGATAGGGCGAAGATTAAACTCAGATCGTGGATTTCCTTTTCTTAAGGGTGAAATCATTTCACCCGTTGTCCCTGATATGTTAAGAGACATAATTCACTTGACCCATAGCTCGGCAAAGGCTGAGAATGCACAAGATACATTTGATTCCAATGGGGGGTAGCAAATCAAAGGAAATGATTGTAGAAAATGGACAATCTTTCAATGAGATGGAGGCGGCGGAAGCCTGCGGCTTGCCCTTGCAGCAATTCGTGGCAAAGGCAAAAGAATATAAAATACCAGGTTGGAAAACTGGTACTTTTGAAAGGGCAAAATTACAAAAATTTTTTGAAATCAGAGATTCCGTTGAATTTGATTCTATTGTGTTGGCAATTTCAAACCAAAAAGGCGGTGAAGGCAAGACCACGTTAAGCCTTTGTTTAGCCGAGGCTTTTTCCGAAGACACAGCCACCTTACTCATTGATTGGGATCCTCAAGCAAATGCAACACGCCTTTTTGTAAAAGAAGAAGTTCCTTCTGTAATGGAAGCCCTTGGGTATCGAAAATCCAAAAAAAGGAATATTGAAGATTTGATCCTCGAAGTAAAAAAGAATTTATTCCTTTTGCCTTCCTCTATTGACCTTGCAAATTTGACTACTCCCTATGAAAGGGATGACTTCGAACTCTTAAAAGATGCGCTTTTACCTATCAGATCCAAATTCAAATATATAATCATAGATTGTCCTCCTTCGTTGGGTTTGATTTTGGAAAATGCATTCATCGCAGCAGATTTTATAATCGTACCAGTTCAAACTAGAGCATTTAGTCTTCAAGGCTTAGGTGATTTATATGAGACATTTCAAAAGATTCAGAAAAAGGCAAATCCAAGGCTTCGAATGCTCGGGGCGATTCTGAATCAATTTGAAAAACAGAAAGCACTGTCAGGATTGGCAGAAGGAATTAAAAAGTATTTTCCTGTTTTTGAAACTACAATTGCTCGGAAGGAATCTATCCCACAGGCGCAGGCCAGAATGTCTTTACTCAAGAAAATAGATGGTGACTTAATGCAAAGCTTTGGAGATCTAAAAAATGAAATATTAAGAAGAATCAGCAAAATTGAAAAGGAGAAAAAATAAAGATGTCTAAGCGTTCTGAATTCAAAGCTTTGGATTTGATCTCGGCCTATTCCGACAAGAAAAAATCAAATTTTTCTCTTGAAATGAACCTAATATTTCCGAACCCAATTCAACCTAGGATAATTGGGAAGGAAGAAGTCGATGATTTGATTGATTCAATATCAAGATTAGGTTTGCTCGAACCAATTATTGTTAGAAAAGAGAAGACAAAATACATAATTGTTGCAGGAGAAAGGAGATTCCGAGCTGTTCAGAGACTAGGCTGGAGTGAAATTCCTGCGATTGTCACCGAAGCATCCGAAGATGTCTGTTTTGAGATGGCGCTTGCTGAAAACGAAAAAAGAAAGAACCTCAATCCTTGGGAAGTAGGTAGAGCTATCCAATACCTAAGAAAAGATCTGAAAAAGACAGCCGAGGAAGTCTCCAAACTCCTAGGCTACACAGAGAGGTATGTGAAACAATTGAGTTCCATCGCACGTTTAGACCAAAAATCAGTTATGGAATTATTGATAACAGGAAAACCCGCCTCTGTTAAAAATTTAGAGTATCTGCTAAAGCAAAAAGAGAAGAGGGGTGCAGGGGGTGAAACGATTTCACCCCAATCAAAGAAGCCCCTTACTTACTTAATTCAAATGGATCTTTCTACTTTAGGTGCCAAGAATAGAGATCAATTTATGAGAGAATTAAAAGCATTAAAGAAAAAGTACGGTGTCGACTAGAGGGAAAAATGAATACGAAGATTAAGCTAAATTCTATAGAAGAAGCTGAAAAAGAATTGGAGATAATTTTGGGGAGTAATTGCAAATCAAAAAATTCCTTAGCTCCTGAGCATATTTTTGACTTTCTTGCCGAATCCATAGAAAATTCAATTCAAGAACATGATACCAATATAGACAATGGATTCTTCCAAAAAATATATGGAAAATATCGCCTTAATAAAGTTTTACGCAGAGAGGGATACAAAACAGAAAGTGAAATATTTGGCTTTCCTAATAAGTTACAAACCATAGATCCAAAGTTGGCTGAGACTCGACTCAAAACAGCGATAACAGCTTTCAAACTTCATTCGGGGCCCTTTAGTGAGCACCCCGTATATGGACCTTTGGATAAGTCAATTTGGGACAAAGTCTTAGGATATTTATCCGAGTTTATGTTTGGTTATTTGGATCTTCAAAATGATGAAAAATTGAGATATATGAAAGACATGGAGAATAAAAAAGATAGAAATCAAAAAGACAGGAATTATACATCTAACAAAAATTATAGAAAAAAGAACCGTTATTGGAAAAATAAGAAGAAAAATTTTAAAAACGGCGGCAAAGGTTCCTGAAGCATTTTAGCTTTTAACTTTTAGGACCCAAGAGTTGGCGACCTCAAGAGGTCGGGATAATCGAACTGGAATTAAAACGTTTAATGCAATGATAGGTAATATTGTGGCATAGACAGGAAGATCGATAGTCACTCCGTGTAAAAAATGCATGAGCATAGGATGAATGAGTAGAATCCAAATGCTTTTCTCTCCAACTTCAGCTAGAAATTTGATGGTTTTTGGAATTTTTTCCAGGTATTCCCTCATTAGGAGTGGAATAAACAAACTGAATGCAATCGGGTAAACCCAATGATTGTTTCGGAGATTGATTCCTTTGAGAGTGGGAATAAAAAGTAGAATCGTAAGAATAATTGGCAGGAGGTAGGGGAGGGGACTCGATAGGTATTTTTCTAATTTTTTAGAAATGGCTCCAAGGTAAAAAAATGCAACAAAATGTCCAAAGAAAGAAGGATATGCTTTCCCCATTTCTGTTCTAAGTAGGTTGGAATCACTTACCCATAGTTGAAACAAGAGAATCAGTGGAAATAACTTCAAACTCCAGGAAGACTTCCAAAAAGATTCGGGAATTAAAAAAAACAGTAACCAAAACTGAACTAGCAAAGGAATAAAATAATAAGGTGCAAAAGATGCCCCAGTCAAAAATCGGATCACAAAGTCTGTTAAGGAATAATTGTTAGTTTTCATAAAATAGGAAAATGTAAAGAACAACAAATAGGGGACAAATAGAACTTTTACTTTGGAACTCCAGTATCCAGGTTTCTTTTTTAGAAAAAGTGCCGAGCTGTATAAGAAGACTGGAACACTGAACCTGCTTAAATTGGACAAATACAACGTAAAGAAGTTGGACTTCCCAAAATATTCGTAATACGAATGGACATGAATGATAACGATTCCGATCATCGCAACGCCTCGAGTTGCATCCCAAGCAAAGTCCCTACCTTTGGGTTGTGAGGGAACATAATCTAAGGTCTTATCAATAAAAAAGCATCCAGCTAGAAGCCAAACAGTCCAAAGGGCCATTGTCAAAGCTTCCCATTCTAACATTTTGATTGTTTGTGTGAAAAAAAGTACAGTTTTGGCTCTCTATCACCAAAAATATCAAGAGGGACATCGGATGAGTAAGGTATCATTTCCACCAGGTCAGCGTATATTTAAAGAAGGAGATCTCAACAATGCCATGTATATCATTGTCAAGGGATCTGTGGAAATCTTTTTTACAGTCAACAATACCCAAACTCGACTAGCCCTGATGAATCCTGGGGATTTTTTTGGGGAAATGGCCTTGTTCAATTCAAAGCCTAGGTCCGCCACGGCGAGAACAGTTTATCAAACGGAATTGGCAGTCATTGAGAGCAAGCAGCAGCTAGAGATGTTTTTGATCAAAAACCCAAAATTTGCCGCAAAAATGGTATCGATCATGGCAGATCGACTTGCCAAAACAAATGACCTTCTTATCGAAACCATGGAAAAATCAGTCGCTCAAAAAATCGAATTCAGCCCTATCAGTGAAAGCGGTGTTTCGGAGGATGACTTGGGAGAAGTAGATACAGACTAACCTAGCTCAGCCAAAAATCGAGGGTAAGTTCTGTTTTTGCAGAGTTACCTCGTAAACGGGAGCGTAGGCTAGGAGCAGTTCTAAATTCGGCACTCTGCCCTCGGACTCTAAGAAGTCACTGAGCACCTCCAAAACTTCCTCCTCGGGCAGTTGTGATAGGTTTGGAAATTCAGGATGGCCTTTAAGACTAAACAAATGGGCATTTTTCGGATTTTGTAAAAATGCAATTTCTTGATTGATCCAATTTTTCCAATTCATATAGATTAAGTAGCGAAGATAGACTCTAATTCTGATTTTTTTAGAGCATACTCTTTGGTCAAGTTTAGCAACAAAGTATCGTAGTCAGTTGAGTTAAAGATACCGAACTTTTTTGCGATTTCAGGTTCCAGATGATGATAGAGAGAGTGACCAGAGAAAGCATGAGAGAGATGATCTGACATATAAATGATTTCACAGATAGCGGCAAAATTTGGATCGCAAAGCCATGGCTTGTGGTGGTACCTAATGACTTCGGAAATAGAAGGAGGAAAATTCCATTTAACAAAGAAGAGATATGCAATTTCAGAATGAGACAAACCAAGCATATGTTCTTCGATTTTTTCAAATGAATCTGGAAAAGATGATAACCTAAAGTTTTGGATCTCTTTCCATTGCGAAAGATCCAGAGACAAAAGAATCATTTTCCCTAAGTCATGAAGAAGACCGCACAACAAAATCATCCCATAATTCTGGGAAAAATTCGGATTTTGTTGAGCTAGAACCTTTGCCACAAAGCTGGATCGAATTCCGTGAAGCCAAACTCTTCTATTTTCGGGTTCATTTGAATTCCAAACTTGTCGAATCCCGTAACTTAAGAAAATCCCAGTTAAGACTCCCAACCCAACTCGTTTGATGCCAGACAAAATATCATCTATGGGATTGTATCCAACAAATAAAGGTGAATTTGCGAGCTTCAATACTTCTGTGGCGATTGCAGGATCTTTTTCGATTTCAAGAGCCAGAAGGTTAAGATTGACATCTTTTTCTTTAGCCAACTGGATTAGATTTTCGATGCTTCTGGGGATGTGAGGAAGACTGTCTACCGCATCAATCAGTTTCTTCCTTATCTGGAGAGACTCCGAAACACTGAATAGGTTCTTAGGCAATAGAATTTGGAACTTGGTTTCTTTGTTGTTAGTTTCTACAGTTAGAAAATCTGCTTTTACATTGGAATTTTTTAATAATAGGTGGACCAATACAATTCCCAAACCCATGCTTTCTTCAGAATCCATCGCGGATTCGTAAGCCTCATTAAGAGTTTTGAATTTTTTTGCGTTAGAAATCTTTTCCCGAATCCTTTTTTCTTCTTCTGGAAGCAATTCCGAGTTGTTGGTAACCACAATTTGGATATGATCTTCTAAGTTCCTCAGGGTGAGAGTTGCATTGAGGTCGGAATTTTGTAGGTTTTTAAAAATTTCGTTTTGCTTTGCGAAAAAATTTTCTCGGAATTCTTTCATTCCAATGGCGTAATCTCCGGGGTTTCTGATATCCAAGCCCTCCATTTGGAAGAGCATCCTTTTGGCATTTGCCTTCAAGGAGTTCTGGATAAGTTCACTGATGACTGTGAATACGATTTCCTGCAAGTATTCGAGGGAAACAAACCGAAGTACTCTACTTGTGAGAACTTCTAAATGTTCTGTCTCTTCCTCTTGGAATCTGACATAATTCATCTCTAGAGGAATACCAGCTAGAAATTCGGAGGACATTTTCCTAAGGTCGACGTTTGTCTCCATTACTTCATTTATTCGTGGATTCCAAATAAAAAAAAACCTAAAAAATCATTTCATTTGAGTAATTTTTCAGTCCGATAGTATGTTTATGAAGTATGTTTGGTTTCCGATTCTCTTTCTAATCTCCACCCAATTGTTGGCGCAAACCGCTGGACCAGAGGCTGAGAAACCTGCCGCGCAGCCCTCGAGTGAAGAGGAAAAGCACGAGGCGAAAGACGGCTATGACAAAGACTTTTACGAAAGTTATTACAAGAACTTGCCTGACAACGTGCCCATCACCAAGGCGAAGTTGGAATACAATCTGGTAAAAACCCTCAAAAGAGAAATCATCAGCTGGGACGCATCAAAACCTGCATTGGAAATGGCAGCAAAAATCGAAGCGAACAACATCAAATACGAAAAAGTAACGAGGGATAGCAAATGGGTGAGGGGGATTTTTTCCAATATGCCGTATCTCAAGAACAAAGACTATATGTATGTTGTGAGACATGACAAATACCTTTGTTTTATGACTTTTGAAGCAAATCCCGAAAAGTACATCCAGCAAGCGAGACAAGCCCAGATTACTTTTCCCCCTAAAGATACTTTTGAGGTCGTAATTCCAAAACCCTAGCGACTAGCAATAGGCCACCAAAAACCAGATAGACCAGAAGCCCTACTTTGACGAGCCTAGCAAGGTTCGTTAGGTTTCTTGGTAAAATGGGGTTTTGTCTTATCCTAGATACAGCCTGAAATTTTCCAAAAATCTTACTAGAAGTGGAGTAGATTTCCAGTGAATCTCCCACACGAAGTCTAGAATATAAGCCGTAGGGAACCACTTCCTGGGCCAATTGGCCTAATCCTTCCGAATCAGAAAATCGATAACTCACAAGGTACATGGAAACTCCGGAATGGATCTTTTCTGTAAGCTCAAGCACATAAGCAACATTTGTATTTGCTTTGATACTGATGCTACTAGAGACTGTTTCCAGATTCCTTCTTTCCCATTCGATTACACCAAATAGAGAAATCCATATTGCCAGTCCTGAGAAATAGAAGAAGTCAATAACTTTAAACATTGACTGGGACGATCACCTTGAGCTGCTTAGGGGAAAGTCTAAACGTAGCTTTGCAATACGGTGGAAAAGGATAATGCCGTTCCGTTAATGAATCGATAGCGATCCCTCCATTCATTTCGGAAATAACTCTGACTTCTTTGTTTGTTCTAAATTCTGAGAGTCTCCATTTGCCATGATTTCTTTTGGCTCGGATCTCTCGGGCATAAACTTCAAATTGAGGGAGATCTTTCTCGAAAGTAGATAATTTTTTTGGCTGACAACTAGCAACCCAACCTGTGGAGCCAGCGCCAGTATAAACCAATAGTCCAGAACACTTTTGTTCTTCAACTAGTAAGTCATGTTCGATCCAATACCGGGATGTAAGGTCCGGACTGTTGTTTCGAATTGAAATTTCGCAAATAGCAGGAACAGTTTCTACTGATGACCCATTTGGATAATCTATGATCGTACTGATTTGGTTCCATTTCTCTTCGATGATATGAATTGTTCCTTTTGTAACTTCGATCAAATTAGATGAATCAAAAGGGAGAAGAGCTCCAACTGAAGTTTTTGGATCTGAGTTGCATCCTAGAATTGGAATTTGATCTACTTTGTGAGCCACATAAGTAAAATGGTTATCTCCTCCATGAGAAACGATTAGATCAAATTTTTCAGATAAACTATTATCATCTAACGCCTCTCTAAAGGCGAAAGTAGCCGTCGGAAAGACCTTCTCCAGTAAAATTCGTCTCGACTGGACTTGTCTTTCATGCGATTCTACAGTTCTCTGAAGAACATCCGGTCGATTGCGAGATAGATCTCTGAGGGCATCCATGTCACCAAAAGCCTCGAGATCCAATTCGAGCTTTGTTCTTTTTTGAACTACGAGCACTTTGGAATAGGGTAAGGGGGTCATTATCTCTAAAAAAATGCAATTTTCCTAAGAAAAACAGCAGAAAATTGCTTTTCAAATGCAAAAACGTCTTGTACCAAAAGGGCTATTCCCGATATTGATTTAAATCCGACACAGGTATAGAGGATAGACTGATGGCCGCAACACCGACTCCAATGAAAAAAAACGAGATGCTCTCTGAGCTTTCTCATACTCTCGAAGTATCCAAAAAAGAGGTAAACACCTTTTTGGAAGCTTTTGTAGAACTCGCATACAAAGAAACGAAGAAAAATGGAGTGTTTATCATTCCAGGTCTTGGCAAGCTCGTCAAGAAGAACAAGCCCAAGCGCAAAGGACGAAATCCTGCAACTGGTGAAGCGATTATGATTCCAGCTAAGTTAGTTGTGAAATTTTCTCTTTCCAAAACTTGCAAGGACGCTATCGTCCCTCCCAAAAAGTAAAAATCTAGAGTTTCCCACCTTTCGTATGATTGGTGGGGATTCTGCCTTTTGGAGCCAAATTCGTCTTCTTATCCTTTTTTGCCATTGCAAGACAGCTTGCTCTTGGATTTATTATCTAAGGTAGCAAAAAGTCTCGGAAAAGAGGAGCAATGGAAACCACCAGAAGGTTTATTGAAGAGGGAGCATTTTTATACTCCAAACTCTACGAAACAAAGTCTTTTGGCATCTTATCCACCTAAAATACGTTCTATGATTAGCAAGCAAGAATGGCACAGTCTCACAGAACTTTTAATTGGTATTGCTGAAGGCAAGGAAGCTAGTCCTGCTCTGGATGTATCTTTGGAATTGGCAGAATGGATTCTGACTGGTTTTGATGCGAAGGAGTCTCTCTTGGAATTTTTGCAAAAAATCACAGGCAAAGATTTTATCTCTAGTGATTGGTTGGAACAAGTAGTTCAGTATATGGAAGAATCAATCCGTTCTGACCTTCCCCAGTAGTTGAATATTCGTAATTCTAATTTTCCATGCTGAACCACATAAATAAGGCAAGAAGCCAGTACCTACAAGACCTGCTACAAAAGAATAGGTGACTTCCTCAAATGGAACTCCGAATAGTTCGAATCCTGTAAGAGCTTTCTTGTTCCAGACTGTGATGAAAATAGTAGGAAAAAGACTCTCTAATAAAACTAAAATCGCATGGTAGTATAAAGATATGAGAATACTTCCCCAAAACATGGATGGCGCTAAATCCTTTCTAGCAATTAAGATCTGAAATGCAAATAGAGTCATGCATACCAATGAAGCTACGAGTATGGATTGCCTAAGTTGGACAAAATACCCCAAGATAAGAGGGAAAACTAGAAGAGGGAATAATAGACGCTTGAATAAGATTCGATAGTTAGGGAGAACTAGATCTAAGTATACTCTGAAGACAAGAGGGTAAGCAGTCACCACAAGACCACCGAGTCCAGTTACAAAAAGGATATCCTCCAAACCAAATCCAATTTTGGATTGCAGGTCAAAGAGGAATTTTGGATTCCAGTAGTTAGGAACGAATAAGGTTTCTGTGAAGGCAAAAGGTAGGGAGAAGGGGAGGCTCAGTTTTATTGTCCTTCGCAAATCAGCTCTAAAAAATAAAATCAATACTACAGGAATCCATAACAGCAAAGATAGAATAAGAAAGGAGTAAGTGTTTGGAAATTTCATAATAGAAAATAGGTAATTTGAATTCCAAAATTTATTAGAATTTGTAGGAACACAAAGAAACTTAGTTCTTTTTGTCCGGGCAAAGCGTTTCTAAAAGGCACGGATGCAACTAATCCCAAAAAGAGAATTCCCAAATAGAAATTGAGGTAACTTCCGTAAGTCAATCTTAAGAAGAGGATAGACCAAAGTTGCAAAAGTAAAAGAAACTTTGTGGCGAGGCCACTGCCATACTTTACAACCAAAGTTCTTTTTCCTGACAGGCTGTCGGAGGGCTCATCTGGGAGTGATGTTGCGATCGCAGAAGATAGGTGCGTTGGGAAAAGAACACCGAGGCATTCAATTGGGAATACTTCCATAGTTCCCAATTGAATGTAGTAGCCGAACAAAGGTAAAATCAGTCCTAACCCTACCATTTGCAAGAATTCTCCACCACCACGGTAGGACAACCGTATTGGAGGATAGGAGTAAGCCCATAAAAGAATCCCTGACCAAATTGCAAAAAATGGGCTGAATGGTCTTTCAAAGAAAAATCCTAGTATCAAGCTTAGGATGGCGAGAAGCAAATAGCATAGGATACCAGCATTTCGAATTTTTTCCTGAGAGATAGAGTGATTTGGTAGGACTCGGGAGCCACCTGAAAAGATCGTGAAGGTTTTATTCAACGCATCAGTCTCTCGGTCCGCATAATCATTTGCAAAAATAATATAAGCTTGGTTAAACACTCCATACAAAAAAGTCAATGCTGTAAGGGTCATGTCCCAATTGGAAAAGTTTGGGAAAGCCATCCATTGCCCCAAAGCAATCGGAAGCAGAATGAATGACAAGGAAGGTAACCTCAATGCCCTAAGCCAGAGGATCATAGTAGGCTTTTCCTTTTAAAATCAAAGTGAATAAAGACAACTAATGCAATGGTGAGAGATTCTAATGCCAAAAAGCCAAGGTGAGTTAGGTTGCTCTTTGGTTCTAAAAGCAAAGAATGAACTAGTGCTGTAGGAAGATAGGAGAAGACTTTTATTTTGGGCATAGGAAAGAGAATCCCAGAAAATAACAAAAGTAGAAACATGATAGAACTACTTACAAAAAATGTTTGTAGTGGAGATTGAGTCAAGATGGCGATCCAAAATCCTAAAAACAAACAGAACGAAATGCACAGAAATACGCCCAATATTTGATTTATACCAATTTGAAGCTCTCCCGGAGAAAAAATCAAAACAAAAATAGAAGAGATACCAAAAGACACAAATCCCTCTGCCAAAGAAACTCCATAAAAACCGAATAAAATTCGAGAAGAGTTAATGCCAAGCAAACGATACAGGCTATGCAGACCATTATCTAGTTCTTGACGGAAAAGTAGTCCCGCTGAGAAAACTAAGAGAATGATGCTGAATACCAAAATTCCAAGAGCAAGCCTTCCAAAAGAGATCTGAGTTTCACGATCGATTAGGGAATGAAAAAAAATCAGGAAAAATGGTGTAGTTCCAACACTCAAGAAAAGCGAAAGGGGGTCGCGGAATTTTTGTTTCAGTATTCTTTGTTCAAAATTCATTTCAAGACCTGAGGTATGGGATAGTTCATGTCTTTCCATAACAAATTTCGAAAGGAAAAATGCGAAAGCTGCGGCACTGCTTCCCAAGGAATCAAATTATTTTCAAAGTAACAGATCACTTCTTCTTCTTGAGTTATGTGGAACATAGCTTTCTCTTTCCATTTGCCTTTGAATTCCAATGGCAACAAATGAATTGCTCTTACATTCGACCTCTTTTGTATCCAATCCGATACCTTCCCTTTGTCTTGGATTTCCTCTCCTTCCCAATTGTAAAGGTGAGAAAAATTGACAAATTCGTCATCTTCAAAGTGGTGTGTAACGATCAGTGTTTCGTCTTTTGAGCGGGAAACTAACAGATCATTCAAAATTTTTTTTCTTTTTTTGTCCAGGTAGGTAAATGGTTCATCTAGAAGAAGTAAATCATAATGATCTTGAAGAATCATTATGAGCCGAAGAGTCTGTAGAGTCCCTCCAGAGAGATTTTCTACTCGAAAGGATAAGAACTTTGTCATGTCAAAAGTTTCCAATAAATCAAAATTAGGTGAAATCTTTTGAAGATGAGCAACTGATCGAATGGTTTCTAAAACGGTTAGTTTTTGCCAGGTAGCAAAACTTTGGTTCAGTAGTCCTATCTTTGGATTTTCCAAAAATCTTCCCAGTCTCCCGCCTTGGGATGGCTGTTCGAGACCTGAAAGAATACGAAGGAGTAAGGATTTACCAATGCCATTGGGTCCAGTCAAGACGTTGATTTCCCTATCGGGGAATTTCGCCAATAGACCTCGAAAAATCCAACGTCCGTCCAGGACAAGACCCAAATCTCTAATTTCCCAACTCATGAATATGACTGGATGCCAAAGCCCCTATCTGGCAAGATGAAAGGATAGCCCTATATGCAAATGCAAAATCAAAGCCTGCCGACATCTCTTTTGGGTCGCTGGCTTTATGCTATCAAATGGCCTAGCTGGCCCAAACTTTTGCTTCCCACGATTTTTGGGATGTCTTGGGCATTTTACGAACAGGGAACAAAAATTTTACCTGGAATATTACCCGTCCTCCTCTATACTATCTGTCTCTTGGTTTGCATTGTTTTGTGGAATGATTTTGCCGATGAAAAGGTGGATCGAATCAAACGTAGGCTTTTCCCGTCACACTGTTCACCTAAAACCATCCCAGATGGAATCCTTCCCGCCAAAAGCTTGTTTGTAGCAGGAAGTATTTTTGGTATTTTGAGTTTCATTGTTGTTTTTTTGATTTTTTCTAAGAATAGAGACTGGGCAATGCCTCTGTCTTTGTTTTCCGTTTTTGTTTTTGTTTGCTATTCCTTCCCTCCCATTCAATTGAACTATAGGGGTGGAGGGGAATTCTTAGAAATGGGCGGAGTTGGATTTTATCTGCCTTACTACATTAGATATTTATTAGTTGATAGTATCCAATTGCCCGAATTGTCTGTCTTATTTTTTTTGATTTCTCATACCTTATTGGCTTTTTCAAGTGCTCTTGCCAGTGGATTCAGTGATGAAGTTAGTGATAGAGAAGGAGGTAAGCATACGTTTGTTATCTTCTTTGGAAATCGTAAGACCCACCTAATCATAAGGTATTTATTATTAGGAGTTTTATTTTTTAACTTATTGATTGGGTTTTTGAATTTCAATTTTGTTTTTTGGTCATTTACTATCTTTTCTATTTTATTGAGTTTTTACTTTTTTCCAAAAATTTGGAATGAAGGAATCTTGGCAGAAACCAATGCATTTGCTTCACAAAACAGGTACAAATCTTTCCTACACAATTACATATGGTTTAGTACTTTTACCTTTTCCTTGATTTTGGTCTTGGCATGAATAGATTAGAGAAGATCTTATCTGAAAATCTCAAAGGAAGAGAAACTCTTTGCCCTGGAAGAGAGACCGCTATCAATTCCGAATTTTTGGAAACCAAACTAAAGTCGCTCCTTCAAAGTGAAGGGGATTGGAGGGCTTTCGAAGACTTTCTACTAGGATTTATATTGACATTGCAGGAGAATTTTCCAGGGAATTTGTTTTATGATCTCGACTACTTTCTTTGGAGTATTGTTCGAACTTCTAAAGAAGAGGAGTTTGTTTTCCAAAATGAATTGCAGAAAAAAAAGGACCTAATCCAAAAAATTTTTACAACTTTCGGAATTCATTCCAAAATAAAGTTCCAATATGCACATGATTTTTTATATGGATATGATTGGTGCAAATGGGTTAGGGAGAAGCAATTGGGTGAAAAAGACATTACTCCTTTTGGTTATCCATTCTTACTATACATCTTAGGAAGAGGAAAGGATATGCTCCAATTGGTGGAATCAGATTCATTGGAATATCCGAGTTTGGAAGCCAATTCCAAATCGTTTCGAAATCCATTTTTATTCCAGAGGAGTCCATCTCAAGAAGCATTAGTCATGCGATCTCTTGCTTCCGAAGGCAAGTTGCCTGTTTTGGGATGGGATCTAGATTTTACACCTGCACCTGAAGTGGATTTCCTAAAGATTCGATTTGAGAGGGCTCAGGATTTGGGTATCAGTGAAAATAGAGACAAAGGGGCTCACAAAATATAAAGCATTTCAATTAATTTATGAAAAATGAAAAAACTATTTTAATCACAGGAACAACCAGTGGCATAGGAAAAGCACTGCTTGAAATTTTAGCTGGAGAATCCATTCGAATCTTGTCTTTGTCTAGGTCAACCTTAGCATGGGATAGTAGCCGGGGAGCTCAAGCTCAGGTCTTACACAGGCAAGTGGATTTTGGATCCGAAATGGAAGTGGCAAGTGCCATAGATTGGATCAAAAAAGAGACGGACCAATTAGATGTTTTTTTTAACAATGCTGGGGTATCAGCGCATGGAAGGTTTGAAGAATTGGCACTAGAAACCTACCAAAAGACATTTCAGGTAAATTTTTTTTCACCCATCCAATTGGTTCGAGGAGTAGTTCCTCTTCTGAAAAAGGGGAGGGGAGTAGTAGTGACTACATCAACTGTATCGGCATTATATGGTATCCCAGGACGAGCCGCCTATTCTAGTTCTAAGGCAGCTCTTCATGCAGCTATGGAAACGTTCCGGATCGAACACAAAAAAGATGGGATACGATCTGCCCTAGTTGCAGTTCCCTATACAGAAACTGGTCTCCGTTCCAAGGTCATTGGAGCTGATGGGAAAATCCATCCTGAAGGGCAGGCAAAGACCAAACTCAAAACTCCAGAAGAAGTAGCGAGAAAACTGATCCAAGTGAGCCAAATGTCCAATCCTAGATTGGTTACCATGAGCTTATCAGGGCGCTTTGTAGAATGGATGCGTTTTCTGTCTCCTTCGCTCTTAGAGCAAGTACTGAGTAAAAAATTGAAATCTGACTTCGATAAAGGTTCGGTCTAAAGCTTTGGTGTCCATTTCTTCTTTCGTTTTTACTTCTGCTTTTGCTTTTTTGTTTATGACTGTCATGTGGTTATGGGGCAAATCTCGTAACAACTATGCAGTGATAGATGTGGGCTGGGGTCTTGTCATAGCAGGTATAGCAACGATTCACCTACTTTTCGGAGGTCAAAACTCAAATTCAAAATTGATACTTTTGGGATTGATTTGGATTTGGGCAATAAGGCTTTCGGGGTATCTTTACTGGACTCGAATTCGAACAAACCATCCAGAAGACAAACGTTATACTTCTTTCCGTGCTGATTACGGACAAAAAGTACACCAAAAGTTTTTTACCAATGTTTTTCTGCTACAAGGCTTCTTAGCAATGCTTCTTTCAGGGCCATTTTGGGTTGCTGCAAATGTATCGGGAGAGGGTTCATTCGTATTTCTTGGGATCGTTTTATTTCTTTTGGGAGTTCTGGGAGAAGCAAGATCAGACCAAGAATTGCACCGATTTGTAAAAGACTCTACCAACAAAGGCAAGGTATGTGATATCGGTTTTTGGCGCTATACGAGGCATCCTAACTACTTCTTCGAATTTTTACTTTGGCTGGGTATTGGCTGTATTCCTCTCCAAATGAATCCCGTTTCTTGGTGGAGTTTGACAGCCCCCCTTCTGATGTTTGCCCTGCTTCGGTTTATTTCGGGAGTGCCTTTTGCAGAAAGACAATCGATGCAGTCAAAACCCAAAGCCTATGCAGAATACCAGAGAACCACCAATGCCTTCTTCCCATGGTTTCCCAAGTCAGTAAAATAAAATAAAGAGAGAATTCTATGGAGCTTACTGAATCAAATTTTGAAACTTCTTTTGTATTGCGTTTGCTTGAAAAAGATGTTTTTCCCGACTTTCTTATAAGAACTCGAATTCGTTCTCTACTTCGAGATAGAATCGCTTCCGAAACCAAAGAAAATGCAGAAGCACAACTAACGCATAAGTTAAATTACATCAGAACTTTAAAAAACTCTCCTATCGCCATAGATACTTTGGCAGCTAATGAACAGCATTACGAAGTTCCACCTGAGTTCTTTACTCATATCTTAGGACCTCGAATGAAATACTCTTCTGGATACTGGAAGTCTAAACAGAGTAATTTTGAAGAATCCGAGGAAGATATGCTTTTCCTTACTTTCCAAAGAGCAGAAATAAAAGATGGAATGAAGATTCTAGATCTTGGTTGTGGCTGGGGATCAGTGTCATTGACTTTGGCAGAAAAGTATCCCAAGTGTAAGATAACGGGTGTTTCTAACTCTCGAACCCAAAAGGAGTTTATTGAACAAAGAGCTAAAGAGAGAAAAATTAAAAATTTAACTATAATTACCCAAGATATGAATGTCTTCAATACAAAAGAAAAGTTCGATCGAATTATCTCTGTTGAAATGTTAGAACACATGAAGAATTACGAAGCTATATTCCAAAAAATTTCAGGCTTTTTAGAAAAAGATGGGAAGTTCTTTGTGCATATTTTTACCCACAGTAAGTTTGCTTACCCTTTTGAGGTAGTAGATGAATCTGATTGGATGGCAAAGTACTTTTTCACTGGGGGACAGATGCCTTCTGATGATCTTTTTCTCTACTTCCAAAAAGATCTCACAGTAGAAAATCATTGGGTTGTGAATGGAACGCATTATGGAAGAACTAGCGAGGCTTGGTATCAAAATTTACTAAAAAATAAAAGTAAGTTACTTCCTATTCTCCAAAGTACATATGGAGAGGGGAATGCAACTAAATGGTTTGTTTACTGGAAGGTATTTTTCCTTGCCTGTGCAGAACTCTGGAATTACAAGAATGGCGAAGAGTGGTTTGTGAGCCACTATCTCTTCCGGAAACGTTGACTCTGGTTGGATTTCCCTTTTCTATCTCGATCTCGTGATTCGGTATATCTACCAGTCTTTTTTCTGGGACGGGGCGGAGGAGGCTCGGCACTCCAAGATTTTGGATCCTTCCCGATACTATCAGGGCCGCCAATCTTTTGTTCTGCAATTTTTTGACTCAGAAGCTTAAGGGCGATATCTTTAAGTTCTAAATGAGAAAGTAGCCTTTCAAGGCTCGATTCTGCCTCCTCTCTTATATCTAGATGTTCTACTTTTGTTTCAAGCTCTTGCATTCTTTTGGTTATAACAGATTGTTTGGTGGGAACCTTTGCCATAGACATATGCTGAGCCGAATGCTTGAGTCGTTGGAGAGCTCTTGATTCTCTTGTAGTAACAAATGTGATTGCCTTACCAGTTTTGCCTGCACGACCAGTTCTACCAATTCTATGCGTATAGCTTTCTGTATCATAGGGGAGGTGGTAGTTGATGACATGGGTTAGGTCTTTGACATCAAGTCCTCTTGCGGCAACATCGGTAGCAACAAGTATTCGAATTCTTCCATCATGCAGACTTCTGAGGACCTGTTCTCTTTGCTTTTGATTGAGATCGCCATGAAGTGCTTCTACAGGGTATCCCTTGAAAGCTAGACTTGTCTTGAGATCATCGGCTTCTTTTTTGGTTTTGGTGAAAACGATTGCCTTGTATGGATTTTCATAATCTAATACGCGTACTACTGCCATTTCTCTTTCTGTCTCTTCTATGACATAGTAAACTTGCTCGATATTTTTAGCAGATTTTTCTGTAATTTCAATTCTGATGTGTAGAGGCTTGTGAAGGTAGCGACTCGCTAATCTTTGAATTCCCTCAGGCATGGTAGCAGAGAAAAGCAGTGTCTGCCTTTCTTTTGGTACATAAGAGAAAATAGCTTCGATATCTTCTTGGAAGCCCATGTCTAGCATTTCATCAGCTTCGTCTAGGATTACAATTTTGGGATTGAATTTTTTGATTTCACCTTTTTCTAAAAGGTCTAAGAGCCTTCCTGGAGTAGCAACTGCTATTTGTGCCAATTCATTTGCTTTATGGATTTGTTTCCCATAAGAAGCTCCACCATAAATAGTTACAGTTTTGATTCCCAGATGTTTTCCAAGTTTGTACAATTCATCTGATACTTGTGAGGCTAGCTCCCTAGTGGGTGTGAGAACCAAAACTTGAATGCTTCCTTTGGGATCGATTTGCTCCATAGATGGGAGTCCGAATGCAGCAGTTTTGCCTGTTCCAGTTTGGGCCTGTGCGATTAGATCTCTGCCTTCTAGAGCCAGGGGAATGGCTTTGGATTGTATAGGGCTTGGCTTTTCAAAACCAGCCTCTCGGATACCTTGTAAAAGAAGGTCTTGGAGCCCAAAGGAATTGAAGTCCTGGGGTTCTTCCTGTTTCGTCATAAGAATAGGGTAGGATAAAAAACGCTCCTTTTCACGCATTCCTTTTTGGAAACGAATTCGGGCTTTTTGTTAATTAAATCCGATTTGGATTCAGGTTCTTTTTTCGCTTCCGTGAACTCAGAACAAAAACTTTCTATGGTTTTCTTTCCCAAAGGAAGAAATTAGAATAAGAAAGCTTTAGTGATAAAAAACTCACTTGTCTTAACAAAAAGAATGCGAGACCCAATACCAAAAAAGCAACAGATATCTTTCTCTCACAGTCTAGGAAAAAACTCTTACAAAATTTCGGATCGCCACGACCTCCCAATCCACACTTCCCATAATTTATATTATGTCTCCTCCAGTAAGAAGGGTGGTGAGGTGGGTGATTTCCCTCTCCCAGTAGATGGCTGTCCCGAAATCAGGAAATAGCTTGGGGAAGCTCTCGTCCTCCCAACGCCGCACGATCCAGGAAGAATACTGGATGATCCTGAGAGCCTGCAGCTCACTTCGGATCGCCTTCCAACTGAAGTCAAAGGAAGCAAAATTAGAATAAGAATCCAAAAACAATGAGAATTCTTCCGTTTCCTCAGGCAGGAGCATCCAAAAATCCTGTAGAGCGGGACCTTTTAGGCAGTCGTCAAAATCAATCAAAGCCAAAGTTCCTGAATTGGATCGCAAAACATTTCCTTTGTGGCAGTCGCCATGTATGGCCTGAAATGGGATGCCGTAAATTCGACATTTTTCTTGATAGGAGCCAACAATCTCATCATAGATCGCTTTGTATTTGGTATAAGTTATGTTAGATTCTATTTTCTCTTCGATTTTAGAAAGGAATGATTGGAAAAGATCACTATCAAAAGCAGGTCTTTCCGTGAGTTCCAACTGTTGGGCAACAGAGTGAAATCTTCCTAAGAGGCGTCCCAGTTGCTCCCAGTCACCAGTTTGCCACTCTTCCACAATTCTTCCTGGCATCAGAGGCCAAATGGCGATCCAGAATCCATTTTTGAAAAAGAGAGAATTCCCGTCCTCATCCCTCCAAGGGGAAAGAACCGGGATCTCTTCTTCTTCCAAACGTAAAAGAATACGATGTTCTTCACGGATTGCTTCCTCTCCCCACCTGCCCGGTCTATAGAATTTGGCAACTACTCGAGAAGAGTCTTCTAGTCCCACTGCAAACACTCGATTCTCAAGACTATTGAGTGACATGAAGCGACCGTCAGTCGAAAAACCCAATGAATCTATAGTATTGAGAATCAATTCAGGCCCGAGAGATAGAAAGGGATCACTCATAAGGCTCTTCCCACGCTTCTTTAATTTTATCCCAAATTTCAATGCTCACCAAATCAGATACGCTCTCTCGCTGGGTCCTTTCGATGCTCAAAATATCTTGCTTTGCTTTGATTCTAAACTCCCAATTCTCCGTTGCTGTAATCTTTTTCATCACAACAGCATGCAATTCGTAATCTTGAATCCACTCCGCCCTTTGGTCCAAATATGGCAATAGGACAGGCTTTTTCCACTTGTAGGCAAAATTATTTTCTTTTGTAACAATTGATAGAGGAGTTTCATGAATCTCCCACACATTGGTTCCAGGATCCAAATCGGGGTGGTTCCGAAGGTAATTTAAAAACTGGTCACGCATCTTCTCGATGTACTTTTTCTATCTGAAAGGCAGGAAGACAAACCGCCCAATACTCCGCATCCTCTGAAAAAGGATTGGAGTATCTGACGCGCGTTCCTTTATGAATCAAAATAGACTCTCCTTCCGAGATTACTAGCACTTGACCATCTACTTCCACTTGTTTTTTCCCGCGAGACATTAGCGTCCATTCATCGAACTCAGGAGTTTGGAAGGGTTCACCCCAACCGGGGGGAGCTACCATATGCGCAATGGAAATATCAGATCTATTTCTTGAAGGAATTCCAAAATGTTCTTGTATGGTTTTGCCTCCAGGAACTGGGATGGAGATCGGATTCTTCTGGTGGTAGTAAGGCATAATTTTACTATGTCTTTACAATTGCTAAAAACTCCATTCAGAATTATTTTTTTTGATCTAAATTGCATTCTACTTAACTAACTGAGATAAATTGTGCGCTCAAAATTACTTGCTTTTGTTACTGAGAAGGTAAGTTTTACCTCGTGTCCAAAGAATCCAAATCCAAGATCGAATCAGATTTAGATTTCATTACATCCTGTTTGGTGGAAGTCCTTCAAGAAACTGGAGATGCAAATTTAATCCCATTTCTCCCATTCGGGAAATCACTAGTGGCACAAACCAATGCCCCTAATCCTCCCCCACCCAAAACGGCAGAGCTTCTTAGCCTTTGCTTTCAATTGCTTAACATGATCGAAGAAAACGCCGCTGCACAATATAGGCGTTCGGTGGAAGAATCTCAAGGGCTCGACAGTATTCCAGGACTCTGGGGCCAATGCATTGCTAAAGCTCTTGGATACGGACTGAATTTCAATCAAATTGCTGAGGCAATGCCGACGATCCACTGCGAATCAGTTCTCACAGCTCACCCAACAGAAGCCAAACGAGCTACAGTTTTAGAAATACACAGAGAACTATATCTTCTTCTGGTCAAAAGGGAGAACGGTATGTGGACCAAATACGAACAATTGCAGATCCGGGAGGAAATCAAACAAAAGTTAGAGCGCCTTTGGCGTACAGGGGAAATATACCTCCAAAAGCCAGATGTCTCTAGTGAGAGACGCAACATAGAATACTACTTGAAGTCGGTATTCCCAGAGGTGCTCCCCATCGTAGACACAAGACTCAAACAAGCTTGGGTTGACAGAGGAGGAGACCCGAGTTTTCTGAAAGAGCCATCTAAGATTCCAGTAGTTACCTTCGGAAATTGGGTGGGTGGAGACAGGGATGGACATCCCTTCGTAACTCCAGAAGTAACCAAGGACACCTTACAGAGTTTTGCGAGTCTAGCCATGTCTTTGCAGAAGGAAAAGCTCCGAGATTGTACCAAAGCTCTCTCGCTCTCAGATCGCTTGCAAAATCCTCCCCGAGAACTTTTGGACCGGATATACAAATGGACCCAAGAGCTGGGAGAAAAGGGACAATCCTTTGTAAAGAGGAATCCTGGCGAACCTTGGAGGCAGTATTGCAATTTTCTGAATCATTTTTTGGACGAAGGGATTGGTCCCCAGGAGTATTCAGGACATTTGAAATTCCTGAGACAAAGCCTTGAAAAAACAGGGGCCTATCGTATCGCCGAACAATTGGTTTATCCCATAGAACGCTTGTTCCTGTGCTTTGGTTTTCATCTAGCAAAAACCGACATTCGCCAGAACTCGGCTTACCACGAGATAGCTTTCGGTCAAATACTCAAAGCATCAGGTCATCCCAATCCAGATTTCAAAACTTGGACAGAAGAAGAAAGAATCCATTTTTTATCGGAAGAACTCAAAAGCCCAAGACCCTTCCTTTTGCCGGACACTCCACTCGGGGAGGAATCCAAAAATCTATTGGGTGCTTACAATGCGGTCTACTTGCATTGCAAAAAGTACGGTAACCAAGGAATCGGATCATTTATTGTGAGTATGACGAGAGAGGTTTCGGATCTTTTGCTGGTATTTCTCTTTTTGAGAGAGGCTGGTCTACTTCTGCATTCGAAGTCTAGCGAGCTATACAGTCCATTTGCAGTTGTTCCTCTTTTTGAAACCATTGATGACCTTAAAAAGGCTCCAATCCTTTTGGACAAATTCCTCACCTATGGCATTGTAAAAAGATCCACGAACCGAGACCTATGCCAAGTGATGTTAGGTTATAGCGATTCCAACAAGGATGGAGGGATTTTTGCAAGCCAGTGGAATCTCTACCAAGCAGAGCTAGAGCTCACACAAGTGGCGGAGAAACACGGCATCAAATTGCGTTTCTTTCACGGAAGAGGGGGAACTATTTCAAGAGGAGGAGGCAAAACCCACAAATTCTTAGATGCCCTCCCCCATGGATCTCTTTCTGGCTCTATTCGAGTTACAGTCCAGGGAGAAACCATAGCCCAACAATTTGCTAACAAGATCAATGCGGCTTACAATTTAGAGCTCTTTCTTGCCACAACTACGAAAGTAACATTGCGTCACACCCACAGACCCAAAAAGGCTCACCCTGCTTATGCGATAGCCAAAACACTGGCGGACCGCGCTTGCGCTGCCTACACAAAGCTTTTGCATGCCGAGGGTTTTATTGATTTTTTTAGCCAGGCGACACCAATTGATGCTATCGAACACTCCAAGATTGGATCTAGACCAGCGCGTAGAACAGGCAAGAGGTCCTTCCAGGACTTGAGGGCAATCCCCTGGGTTTTTAGTTGGAATCAATCTAGATTTTACCTTCCCAACTGGTACGGAGTAGGTTGCGCCCTAGAGGAACTCGAAAAACAAAATCCCAAAGAGTTCCAAACAATTGCCCAAGAAATAGGAGAGTGGCATTTTTTGAACTATTTGATCCGAAACATAGAAACTGGGATCTATTCTGCTGATCCGACCATTTTTTCTCAGTATGCGGGTCTCGTAGAATCCAAAGAAGAGAAAGACCGATTTTTGGGGGAAATCCAATCGGAGTACCAAAGGACTCTGGAAATGCTCGAAAAACTTCGCAAAAACTCAGTGGAAAAGAGCCGGCCAAGCATGATCGAAACCATTCGGCTTCGGCACCTGGGCCTTGTTACCCTACATGACATGCAAATCCAGCTCCTCAAGGCCTGGAGAAAGCACGGGGAAGAGGAGGTTTTGAACGAACTCCTACTCTCGGTCAATGCCATTGCCAGCGGTTTGCGCACGACAGGGTAAATTTCCCAAAAAATTGGGTATCTCCCTAGGATAAAATTTTGAATCTGTCTATTTGGGTGGTCTGGATGGCAGATTTTGAATCATTCGTTAAGAAAGTCGGAAATAAAATCCGCGAAGTTAGGGTTTCTAAAGGTATCACGCAGCAACAAATGGCACACGGGGACCATGGGATTTCCCACCGAACAGTGCAAGACATAGAATCAGGTCGCTCTCCTGCTTCCCTTCGTTCTTTGTTTTTGATCTCCTCAAGACTCTCTATCAAGCCCGCGGAACTATTGGACATTGATCCTTAAAAGATAGGGCTTTTATTTGTTTCTTTCTTCGGGAAAGAATTGTAATTGCCAGGGATTTCCCTAGGATTTTAATCGACAAAAACGAACTAAAGTTCGGGAAAAAGGAATCATTATGGACATTTCTGCTATCAGTGGTAACATACTCAACCCTCCTGTCATGTTCTTCTTCCTGGGAATGGCATGCATGACCATGGCATTTCTTGTCCCTATTTTTGCTTTTTTTCTCTTTCGTTACAAAATAGACGTACACAACTCCGCTGCCTTGGCCGCATCTTTTGGTTCTATCAGTGCCGTCACATTTGTTACGGCGGGGGCTTTTTTGCACAATATCGGTCAGTCTTACCAAGGTTTTATTGTGGCAGGGATGGCTTTGATGGAGAGCCCCGCCATAGTTGTGGGAGTGATTCTAGATCGAGTGCTTGGTAGACGTGACAAATCCAAAATAACAAATTGGAAAAAAATTTTCCACGAAGATTTGTTTGGCTCGAGCATTTACATACTGATAGGAGCTCTACTTGTTGGTTATGTTTCGGGACAAAAAGGTTGGGAGTCTACCAAACCTTTTTCTGAGGATATATTCAAGGGGTTTCTCATTTTCTTTCTCCTAGACAAAGGCATAGCCGCTGCAGAGCGTTTCAAAGAACTAAAGAGCGTAGGATTTTTCTTAATTGCTTGTAGCTTGCTTTTGGTTTTGGTTAATGCCACGATTGGAATCTTTTTGACCAAAATGATCGGAATGAACGCAGCTGATTCCTTGATGTTCACCATTCTTTGTGCTTCGGCAAGCTACATTGCCGTAGCAGCTGCTATGAAGGATTCTATTCCTGAAGCCAATCCAGGGAAGTACTTGACAGTGGCACTCTCCATTGTCTTCCCTTTCAATGTGATTTTGGGAATTCCTCTTTATTACTATATAATCAATACTCTTGCTACCTAGAAGTCCGTTATGAGGATTCTCATACTTTTTTGCATCACAGCTGGGCTGTTATTGGGTCAAGAAAACCAAGTAAATCAATCAAACCAGAATTCTACAACTGTTAAGGAAGTTAGCAAAGAAAAATATGTGTCTCCTATGCGAATCAAGGGACTTGACCCTGAATTCACAAGACACATGTTTATTGATCCTGAGCTTGCCAGCAAAGTCAATCGATCGGACCAGTTTTGGATCAATGACTATTTGCGATTTGGTCTGTATTTGAGGCCTCGTTTTGAAACTCGCTACAACTTGAATTTCAATCGTGATGACAAAGCTTATGTGGATAGGGCAATGCAAACCTCTTCTTTGTATTTTATAATTGATCCTAGTCCCTATGTTCAAGCGAAGATCACATTTCAAGATGCAAGGGTTTGGGGAGGAGACTCCCCTGCTCCTGTGGTAGATATCAGAGCCCAATTTTTTGCCAACACTCCTAACCAAATCAATGGAACCACTGGTGGGGTGACTTTAAATACTACCGGGATCAGAGAGGCTTTCTTTGTATTAAAAAATGCGGGAGGAAGTCTCAAGGCAACGATAGGACGCCAAATACTTGCCTTTGGAGACCAGCGACTGATTGGTGGAGCCAATTGGACAATCAATGGACTTTCGTTTGATGGGGCTCGCCTCGGTTATGAAATTGGAAGGTTTCGATTCAATGCTTTTGTTACACGACCATTCTGGACTCAAAGTGGAGTCAACGGAGTGATATCTGCCAATGACACTCGTGCGAATGCTTCTGCTCCCAAAAATGGAAGCGATTCTACTTTTTACGGGACATACAATTCATTTAACTTTTTTGATGAAGTATTGATGGATATCTACAGCATAGGTTTCCAAAAGAAATGGTTGCCCAATTCAACCAATACTACTGGAACTATCGTTAATCCCAGCTTAGATGATCCTGGAGCTACAACTAGATCGCGTCAGTCGGATATACTTATTACAACTGGATTTCGTCTGACCAATCGAACTTCGGATAACAATCTCTCAAAAGGTAAGGCATGGGACTGGACTGTGGAGAGTGCTTGGCAAACAGGACCAACTGGGGCAAGGACCACTGAGAAGTTTTTTGGGCAAAGAATCCCTGATCCTAGTGGAGAAAGACTATTTACTGAAAGACAGAAGTATACTGGTCAAATGTATGTTATTCAAACAGGATACACTTTTTTTAACAAAATGAGGTTGGGACTGCAATATACCTATGCGTCCGGAGATAAAAATAGAACTGATGCCAGTGCATCTACATTCCAGACTCTAGCAAACCCTAGGCTTGGAGTGATTCCCTATTTCAATCAAATCGCTGGATTGTCTGAAAATATTTCTACAAAGAACTTGAGCTCTTATTCTGCTATAGGGTCTTTCACATCCGACAACTGGGGGACTTTCCACTTTGCCGTATTTGAAAATAACAAAGCGGTACTACAAGATGCCTGGTACTCTGTCAATGGAACTGCTCGCACTTCCACAGAAAATTCTGACAATTCTCCCTTCAAAACTCCCAATGGACTAGGCAGAAGAATTTATAGAGAGTATGATATTACTTGGATGTATGGATTGAATGACAATGTATCTCTTTGGATAGGTGGAGGTTACCTTAGAGCAGGCAACGCTATTACCCAATTTCGAGATTCACCTATCAAGTTCAATTCGATTACGAGTTCTTTTGAATGGAATACAGACTTTTTCGCAGGTAGAAACAAAGCTGCACCTGATGCGTATTTTGGATTTTTCCAATTCAACGTGGTATTTTAGCGAGCAAGGCGAAGTAGTTCTGAGATGTTGTGGTGCGATTCTAAATTGTGCCTCAGAGGTTTGTCGGTGTGGATGTTGTATTTGTTCCGACGACCTTCCTTTTCTCTTACCAATACCCCGGCGTCCACTAGGTCTTTCACAATGGCTTGCACCGCTCTTTCTGTGATTCCGACAAGGTTGGCTACGTCTCGAAGTCTAGCATCTGGCTCCTTGTGAAGGGAAATCAGAACATGAGCGTGGTTGGAAAGAAAGGTCCAATCGCTCTTTTTGACCTTTTTGGCTGGAGTTGGAATTTTTTTAGTTACTTTCATTTTTTTTGTTGATTATTACCGAAATAAATTTCATGTATATTTAATCGGGGATACAACTTTATAAGAAGGAAACCACGCATAAATACAACTCTGTCAAAACCATCACATGTCAACCTGGAACCAGCCCAAAAGAAAAATAATTTATGCATTTCCCTAGTACGAGGAGATGGGATTGGACCCGAAATTTCCGAGGCAGTACTCCGTATTTTGGAAGCCTCAGGCGCTGGTCTTTCTTATACCGGAATCGAAGCGGGAGAGAAAGTCTACCTCTCGGGCAAAACTTCCGGGATTCCAGACAACGCTTGGGACATCTTAAGGAAGCATCCCATCCTTCTCAAGGGTCCGATCACCACACCCAGAGGATCTGGTTACAAAAGCCTCAATGTTACCATTCGAAAGACATTAGGACTTTTTGCGAACCTCCGTCCCGCTCGTACCTTTGATCCCTTTGTCCAAACCAAACACCCAGGGGTAGATCTAGTTATCGTTCGAGAAAACGAAGAAGATACCTATGCAGGCATAGAACACAGGCAAACCCGAGAAGTGACCCAATGCCTCAAGTTGATCACAAAACCAGGGACAGAGAAGATTGTTCGCTATGCCTTCAATTTTGCAAAATCCAACGGACGCAGAAAAATTACATGTATGGTTAAAGATAATATCATGAAGATCACCGATGGCTTGTTCGCTGATATATTTAAGTCTGTCGCTAAGGAATACCCAGAAATCGAAACAGAGAGCATGATCGTTGATATTGGGGCTGCTTTGCTGGCCAATAAGCCTCAAAAATTCGATGTCATTCTCGCTCCGAATTTGTACGGGGACATCCTGTCCGATATTGCCGCTGAAGTTACAGGTTCTGTTGGGATGTGCGGGTCTTCCAATATTGGTGATTCTATCTCTATGTTTGAAGCAGTGCATGGCTCAGCTCCTGATATTGCTGGGTAAAATATTGCAAATCCTACGGCTTTACTTCAGGCGGCTGTGTTGATGCTTGTCCACCTTGGAAAAACAGAAGAGGCAACTCTCATTCGCAATGCTTTACTTAAGGCACTGGAAGACGGTTGCAGAACAGGAGATATATTCATAGGAGATGCAGGAACCCAAAAGTTGGGAACCAAGGAATTTGCCACTGCCATAATTGATAGATTAGGTGAAAGTCCTAAGATTCTCAAAATGCAAGAGATCCGAAAGCCAGAACCTTTCACACTTTCCAAAGTCGATGTGCTGGAAAAAAAAGAGCTTATGGGGGTAGATGTTTTTTTGGACTGCCACTCCAATCGAAACCCAGAGTTCTTAGGCAAAAAACTCGAAGAGTTCACCACGGGAAATCTCAAGCTAAAGATGATCACTAATCGTGGGGTCAAGGTCTATCCTGAAGGTCAGCCGGAAACTTTTTTGACAGACCATTGTCGGTCTCGGTTTGTTTCCTCTGATGGCGGTGTTGTGAACCACCAAACAATCCACTCTCTCCTCCAAAAATTCAATGAAGCGGGAATGGATTTTATTAAAACAGAAAATCTATACTACTTTGATGGAAAGCCGGGCTACTCTTTAGGACAGGGAGAATAGTTCAAAATAAATCACTTGCGGAAGACATCTAGGTTGGGCGAATCTTGGCTATATGTCAAGCTTCACAAAACCACCCCTCTTTCTTCGTGTTTTGGGCTTTTTGTTTCGAGTGCTGTGTATCTTTGCCGTGGATTTGGTAGTGGCTCAACTCAATACGAGAGTTTTGGGTCTCTCAAGCCTCTACCCTAAACCACTGGTCATACTGATTGGGATGGTAGTTGTACTCTGTCTCTTTTACTTTTTGGTATCTATCATCGATCGCTTCACCAAGTATATATTTAAGGTTACAATCGAGATGGGCAATTTTTTGAAGTTTCGTAAGACAGCAATGTTAGTAATCATCCTGGGGATGTATGTTGGTATGTTCCAGTTGTACAGCTACAGTTGGTTTCAAAAGTGGACTACATGGGAAGAGTTAAGAAGCGCCCTTCATTTGCCAAAAGCTCCGCGAGTAGAGATACAATTTTAATCTTCTGGCCAGGTGAGAGGAATGCCTAAAAGCTGCGCAACAGTTTCTATGAGTCTTTTGGGTTCCCATGGCTTGGAAAGTACTATTGAATTTTTATCGCTTTTGTAAACGGACAAAATGTTCTCTTTGGTGGCAAATCCAGTCACCACGATAACAGGAAGATCGGGGTATATCTTTTTGACTATTTCCACTAATTTATCACCAGTCATGTAAGGCATTTTGACGTCAGTGATGAGAAGATCTGGCCTGTTTTTTTGCAGGTGTTCCACGGCTTGCATAGGATCTTGGAATTCCCAAATGATAACAGCGATTTCGCTATGGCGTGCTGCCAAAGTGATCTCTCTTTTCATACTGGATGAGATGCTCTTAAGATCGTCGACCAAACAAACCGTATGTTTCTTTTCGCCTGGTTTTCCCTCGGAAACAGCAGAGACAGCGCTCTTTTCTTTCGTATTTTGCGTACTTGCTTGAGAAAGAAACTGTTCAAAATCCACTTTACTCCTCCTTCTTTGAATCAGTAGGTGCCAAAACGAGAACTATTGTAAACCTAGTGTATTTTAAAGGCTCTGATTCGACGGAAATTCTTCCACCTTGTTTTTTGATGATATCCACACTTATGCTCAGACCGAGACCCGTTCCCTCTCCGACCTCTTTCGTCGTGAAAAAAGGATCAAAAATCTTCGAAACAAGCTCGGCGGGGATTCCTATTCCATTGTCTTGGATGGTGATTTCAATTCCATCGGTGCCATCTTCAAATGCTTTTGGGAGAAGTCTGGAACCTACCACCAATCTTCCTGGCTTACCTGAATCTTCGGGTGCAAAAGAAGGGTCTTTTTTCTTCCTTTCTTCGATGGCGTGAGAGGCATTGACCATTATATTCAAGAGCACCTGACCAATCTGTTGGGACTTGCCTCGAACTAGGGGAAGATTCGGCGCGAGTTGTAGGTCTACTTCACAATCGTACTTGATCTTATTCCATATCCAATTGAGGGAAGAACGAATTACCTCATTGATTTGGAAGTCCTCTGGTCCCTCCTGCTTCTCTACGTGGGCAAAACTCTTGATTTCCAGTACAATTTCGGAGACTCTTTTGACACCTTCTAGAGATTCTTTCGCAAGGGATTTCATGTCATCGAAGATAGAATTGATATCGTCTTCAATAAAGTAA
>Ga0169931_10001856_pt1 | contig 34906 bp, 31 predicted proteins | sample Kivu_15m_20L_FD_129675 | JGI IMG/M metagenome (GOLD analysis project Ga0169931, IMG submission 129675) | Freshwater microbial communities from Lake Kivu, Western Province, Rwanda to study Microbial Dark Matter (Phase II) - Kivu_15m_20L... | ecosystem: Environmental > Aquatic > Freshwater > Lake...
CGAGCGACTCGCGCTAGCTGGGCTTGGCCTTGCCAGCCTGCGAGCTCGCGCGCAGGGCCTCTTGCACGGCTGCATCGCGGGCCCGCTCGTAGAGGTGGTGGGCTCCGGCGACGGCCATCAGGCCCCACTGGATTCCGTAGTAGGTCCACAGCGCCGTGTGGATGCCGCTCGTGAAGCCATAGCTGTGTAGGCCGACTCCGAGCAGGTTGACGCCGAACCACGAGAAGGCGACCACCGTGCCGCCGAAGGCCGCGAGCATCTGGATGCCGAAGTCGCGCACGTAGCCGCCCATGCGCGCGTGCAGCACGACGATCTGCGCGAGGCAGATCAGCAGCGCGCCGTTTTCCTTCGGGTCCCAACCCCAGAAGCGGCCCCAGCTCTCGTTGGCCCAGATGCCGCCGAGGATCGTGCCGACCACCGAGAAGATCAGGCCGAAGCACAGCGTGCCGTAGGTCATGCGCGTGAGGTTGCGGAAGTACTGCGGATCCGCGCGCTTGAGCCCTAGCACCTTCGACACGAGGTACACGCTCGCGATCAGCGCGGCGAGCATGCCGGCCGAGTAGCCGATCGTGATTGCGGTCACGTGCGTGGCGAGCCAGAAGTTCGTGTCGAGCACCGCGACGAGCTGCGGCATCGTGTCCTTCTTGTCGAGCGTCTCGTAGCCGTTGGCGATGAACAGGCCGACGACGCCGAGGATCGCGGCGGAGGACAGCGCCATGCGCTGGCGGTTGATCCACTCCATCGCGAGGGCGATCAGCGCACCGGTCGCGGTGACGAACAGCACCGTCTCGTAGAGCGTGCTCACCGGCGGACGCTCGCGGATCATGCAGCGCATCACGATCGCGCCCGTGAGCAGCGCAGTGGCGGCGAGCACGGCGAGGTTGGCGCCGACGTAGAGCGCCTTCACGCGCGGCGCGAGCCACAGCCCGGCCGCGAGCAGGAAGCCGAGGATGAACAGCACCAGCGAGTTCGTGATCAGGTTCGCCTTGTAGTACGAGATCTCGAGTCCGATCTTTTCGTACTCGCCGCGCGCCGCCGCCATCGGCGTCACGGTGCCGTGCAGCTCCGAGACGGCCTTCGAGAAGCGCGGCATGTCCGTCGCAGAGCGGGCGACGTCCTCGAGGCGCGCGAGCGCCGCGACGTAGCGCGCGTCGACGCCCGACGGCTCGAAGGCGCGTAGGAACAGGTCCTCGGCGGCGTGCCACTCGGGCTCGGCCTTGACGCTGCCGAGCGACGGCACGAGTGCGAGGATGCCCGTGCCCTGCGACACCGCGCTCGCCTCCTGCAGCACTGCGTTGAGCGCTTGCAGGTCGCCCGAGGAGCCCGCATCCGAGCGCAGCCCGCGCTGCAGCGCCATCACCTCGGGTACGCGCCCGACGAGCTGGCTGAAGCGCACGGAGTCCGCGCCGAAGATCTTGCGCAGGCCGGTGCTGCCGGACACGTCGAGGTCATGGCGCGCGAAGTCGAAGCTCGTCTCGAGGCGTTCGTACGTATCGAGGTTGAGCGCGAGTGAAAACACCTGCTGCTGCACCGTCGAGCGGTTCTTCTCTTCGATGCGCTCGTACTCGCGCGCGAGCTCGTACAGCTTCGAGCGCCCCTTGCGCAGCTCGGCTGCCGAGTAGCGGTCGCGCTTCTTCTTGTCCGCCACCGAGATGCCGATGGCCTCGACGGCCTGAATGTCGGACACCATGAACACCGGGTAGTCCTCGGCTTGCCCGGGGACGAACAGCACGTCGAGCAGCCACTCGGTCGGCGTGAGCTTCGCTCCGCCCGGCAGCTCGACGGCGCGCTTGCCGTTGAGGCGCAGCAGCATGAAGCTCGCGTAGGTCGAGAGCGGCTTGATGCGGCCGCCGTCTTGGATCGGCAGGCTCGCCGCGAGGTCGAGCGTCTCCGCCGGCCACGGAGCGCTGCGCTGCAGCGGACCGTGCGGCGTGCCGTGCGTTCCGCTGTGCGCGTCGTCGTTCGACTGCGTGGCGCGCGCGAGCGGCAAGAGCGCCGCGAGCGCGAGGAGGAGCGCGAGGGTGCGTGCGAGGAACTTCATGCGGCCTTCTCCGCTTCGTGGCGGATGTGCTTCTTGAGCTTCAGCGAGAAGTGCATCACGAGCCCGATGGCGATCACGATGCACGAGTAGAGCGGGTACTGGTCGGCGGGATTGCGCACGACCGCGAGGGTCGAGAACAGGCGATCGCCGGGGCGCGCGTTCGAGGGGCCCCACGAGGCTTGGTAGAGCACGAGGCCCTCTTGGCGCAGCGGCTCGTTCATCGAGATCTTGACCTTGCGCTCCGAGCTGTCTTCAACGACAACCACGTCGCTCGAGAACGACTTGGGCATCATCATGCGCGGGTGGTCTTCCTTCTCGAAGTTCTCGAGCGCCACGGTGAACGGCATGACCCACTGCTCGCGGCGCAGCGCCACGCCGAAGCGACGCCCGTCGTACTCGACGGTCAGCGGCGCGCGCGACGCTCCGTGCAGGATCGCCTCGCGGCGCTGGCCGTCGCGCCCGACAAGCGTGACGTAGGCGCCGGCGACGTTCGCTTCGTTGTCCTTCTCGAGCGGCCGCGCCTGCAGGAAGAAGCCATCGACCACCGGCACGTCGCTCCCGACCATCGGCCCCTTGGGGAACACGTCGCAGTTGGGATAGAAGCGCGACATCTCGACGTCGAACGGCAGGCTCCCCGTGCGCAGGATCGCCGGCTGGCCCGGTGCGGCCGCGACGAAGTCCTCCTGCGCCGCGACCGACTCGCGCACCTCACCCGAGGGCAGCGGCTCGGTGATCGCGACTTCCCAGTGGTGGTAGCTCTCGAACAGGTTCGAGCGCTGACCTTCGTACAGCGTGACGTGCCCGTCCTCGGAGTAGTACGCCTTCACGAAGCCCGCGGCGATCAGCATCAGGATGCCGACGTGCGTGACGAGGATCCCGAGCGTGGCCTTCGTCTTGCGCATGCGCACGATGCCGCCCATGACGAGGTTCACGAACAGGATGCCCATCACGAGCGTGCCGCCGGGCAGCGGAATCGCGACCGAGCCCGCCTGATGGATCAGAAACAGCGAGTCGAAGTACTTCACCTGCGCGGCGAACAGGCCGTGCTCGACTTGGTACAGCGTGCCGAGCCAGGTGAGCAGACCGAGCAGCACGAGCAGCGTGGAGGAGAGCCACAGCGACGAGAGCGCGTCGACGATCGGATCGAGGATCTTCATGGTCACTGGAGCGGGGCGAGGGAGCGGCAGAAGTCGAGGAAGGCCGCGCGCTGGGCTTCGAGCACGCTGTCGAGGCCGACGAACTTGACGAACAGCGAGCGGTCTTCGCGCACGCACAGCGCGCCGAGCAGCGCTTCGGGCGCGCTGGCCGCGCTCTCGCCGCGCAGGATCTTCACGATCACGCCTTCGCCGTCGAGCATCTCGATGCGCTGCAGCTGCCCGAGCTCGCTCTCCGCGAGCGGCTTGGCGCCGAACTGGCCGCACCAGCGCTGGATGTTGCCGAGCAGGCCGCCGCCCGTGCCGCCGAGCAGCGTCACGTAGCACTCGGCCCCGTCGACGAGGTAGGTCACCTCGCGCATCGACTTTTCGGCTCCGCGCGTCCAGCCTGCGGGGGCCTTCCACTGGAACGTCGAGCCGCGCAGCGAGTCCGTGCTCGCCACCGCCGGAACCGGCGTGCCCGCGGGCGCGATCGGAGGATGGTCCGCGGGAAGTGCCGCATCCGCGGGCTTCGCGCTCGCTCCGCTCGTCGGCGGATGGTCCGGCGGCATGCTCGCGTCCGCGCTTCCGTCCGCGCTTCCCTCCGCGTCGTGCGAATGACCGCTGCCGTCGTGGAACGACGCCGCGAGCATCACGAACGGCTCGAGGTTCGCGCTCACGACCTGCGTGGGCCCGACCATCTTGAGGAACAGCGACTCATCGGGGCGCACGGACAGGAGGCCGACGAGACGCCAGCCTTCCTCGGCCTCGGTGCCCGACATGCCCTTCCACTGGCCCTCGAAGTTGACAAGCACCGCTTCGGCGTCGAGCCACTCGAGGCGCGGCAGCTGCGCGATCTCCGCGGCCGACAGCGGCGGCAGCGAGATCTGTGAACGCCAGCGGTTGATGTTCGACTCGAGCCCGCCCGCCGTTCCCGCGAGGCGCGTCAGGTAGCACTCGGTCTTGGGGTCGCCCGCGACCTTGAAGTTCGCTTCGCGCGTGCCGGTGGGGGTGACTTCGACCCAGCCCGCGGGAGTCTCCCAGTGAACCTTGCCGCTGCCCTTGGCGCCCGTGGCGCCGCCGCTCGCGCCCGCACCGCGCGCAAAGTCGCTGGCCGAGACGCCGAAGCGCTCGGAGTCGTTCTTGCCGAGAGCGAAGGTCTGGCCCGCGGGCTTGTAGGTGATCGGCTCGGAGAAACTCGCCTCGCCGTGGCCGGGGCGGCCGCAGCCCGCGAGCAGCAGCCCCGCGGTGAGCCAGCCTGCCGTGCACGTGAGATGGGACATGTTTCGCAGTCGGGGGGCGGCGTTCAGAGCATCCATGGCGCGTCAGTCTAGGTCTCGTCTACGCCGGACGTGCTTACGAGGTTGGACGTAAACGCAGGGTTCGATCGACGCAGTCGCCGCGGCGGCTGGAGCAGCGCCTCGCCCGCCGAGCACGACGCTCCCAAACCCCGCTCCGAACAGGACTTGAAAGCGCTTCTCCGCCGCGCGCTCGCAGCCCTTCCCGCGGGCCCGTGGCGCACTCCGCGACGGCAAATCGACTGCTCCGACGGTCGGGCTGCCGGACCGCGCCCGAGCCGGCCGTGGAACCACGACTCCGCCGCGGCGTGGCACTCTTCGCCGTGCCATCGCGCCGCTGGGATCGCGCCCTGCTCAGCGACCGAGGAGCCCGCTTTCGCCCTCCCCGACCTCGTCGAGGTCGCCGTACTGCTCGCGAGCCTGCCGCACCAGCCGAGCCGTCTCGCGCTCGCACCCGCACGCTCGCCCTTCCTCGCCGCTCGCAAGGTCGTGCTCCGCCCCCGAACAGGCCGGATCCTCGCAGGTCGCCGCCTTCCGCCGCGCCCTGTTCATCCGCACGCAGAACAAATCCGCCAGCCCCCCGCGCCGCCGCATCGAACGCTTCATGGGTCCTCCCGAGGCCCGCCGGATCCCCCGACCCGCAAGGCCAACCCCACCCTACGGCTCCCCGCCCTCCCCCGCGCCGGGCCAAACTGCGGTTGCGCCCCGCTCCCCTGTGCGCAGGGAGCCGACTCCAAGGCTCACCCGTCGAGCCGGATTTCGGGCTTGTCGAGCGAGCCGGCGCCGAAGCGGGTGGTCACACGGTAAAGTCCGAGCAGGCACGATGCTGACCACTCATCTCACTCCGTGCCGGCTCGAAGAACTCGGGGTAGTCTGCGCGCTCGGGCAAGGTCCGAAGGCGCTTCGCGATGGCCTGCTCGCTCCAAGGGCAGATTCGGTGCGTCCTCGCGAAGGTTGGCGAGCGACTGGTCCAACATGGCTCGCTACGGTCGACGACGAATTGCCCGCAATTCCGGACGACCTTCTGGAATTCCGTAGTCGCAACAACGCTCTTGCGCTTGCTGCGCTGCAGCCGCTCCTGACGAGAACCGAAGACTTGCGCTGCCGGCTCAAACCCGAGCGCATCGGGGTCGTGATCGGCACGACAACCTCGGGCGTCGAGGAAGCCACTGAAGCGATCGGCGGCTTCGATGCGCAGGGATCCATGCCTCGCTCGTTCCGCTACTCCCAACTCGAGCACGGAAGCCCCGCAAGGTTTATCGCCACAATCGCGGGCGCACGTGGGCCGTGCTACGTCATTTCCACAGCCTGCTCTTCCAGTGCCAAGGCGTTGGCCAGCGCTCGCTCCTTGCTACAGCTCGGACTTTGCGACGCCGTGATAGCGGGCGGCGTCGACGCGTTGACGCGCCTGACAGTGCGCGGATTCAGCGCACTGGAGGCCGTCGCACCAGACCGGACGAACCCGTTCAGTCGCAATCGTCGCGGCCTGAACCTCGGCGAAGCGGCAGCGCTGTTCTTCGTCACGCGCGAGACGGGCGGCATTCAATTGATTGGTGTTGGAGAGTCCACGGACGCACATCACATGTCGGCCCCGCTGCCCGACGGCGCTGGAGCAGAGCGTGCCATGACGCTCGCTCTCGATGACGCAGGTATTCGCCCGTCCGACGTTGCCTACCTGAATCTGCATGGAACGGGGACGCACCTGAACGACAGCAGCGAGGCACAGGCGGTGTCACGCGCCTTTGGCAGGATTCCCTGCAGTTCCACGAAACCGAGACTGGGACATACCTTGGGTGCGGCCGGCGCGCTCGAGCTTGCAGCTTGCTGGGCGCTCCTCGCCACGCATTCGGCCGGTAACGAGCTCCGGCTCCCTCCACACGATTTTGACGGCGAGTACGACGCTCAACTTCCGTGGCTAGACTTGGTCGAGCCTGGACGTGTCATCCGTCCGTCTGGCAGAGTCATCCTTGGGTCCACTTCGTTCGGTTTTGGTGGCAGCAACTGCGCCTTGCTGGTCGAGGCTCAGGAAGCATGATCGAATTTCAGCTCGATGCATGGGCTGCATGGGCCCCAGGACTTGATTCAGCCGAAGCATGGCGAGCATGGGCTCTCCGTCCCACGCTGCCGATTGGACAGGCTGAACCCGATGTCAGCGAGGTTCCGGCCATGGTGCGGCGTCGGATGAGCGCGCTGACGCGCATGGCGCTTCATGTTGCCAGCCGAGCTTGCGCTGGCTTCGAGACTGGAAGTCTCCCGATCGTGCTCGCATCTCGTCATGGCGAAGTTCAGGCCAGTCTCGCGATGATGCGGGACATACTTGCTCAACGTGACCTGAGTCCGACAACGTTCAGTCATTCGATCCACAATGCACCGGCCGGGCAACTTTCGATTTATTCTCGAAATCACGCTCCCTCGAGCTCCGTTGCCGGGATGGGTGCCACTTTCGAGGCCGGGCTGGTGGAGGCGCTTGGTCTGGCCGAGCGGTCTCGCTCGGACCGCGTGCTCTTGGTCGCTGCCGACCTCCCATTGCCCCGCGAGTACTCCAACTTTGCGGACGAGCCGCAGGTGTCGCATGCGGTCGCGCTGCTGCTCCGAGTCGGCGGGTCGACACCCGATCTGCGGCTCGATGTATCGGAGCGCCCGCAAGTGCGTCCTTCCGAACTGCCGCGCGCGCTGGACTTTTTGGCGTGGCATCTGCTCCATCTGCGTGCGTGGTCGGCACCCGGTGGCGCGATTGCCGTACGGCGATTGGACATCTGTTGATATAAATTCATCTGTTTTCAATAGAATCGATGTCGACGCGAATCGATAGTCTTATCGCGGCGCTTTGGTCGATCGAAGATCGCCTACTCCGTGGAAGATGACCCACACAAAAGACAAGCGCTTCGTGAGGCATTCCTTTATCATGGCAGCCGTTACGCACAGTCACCTGATTGTAAACTCAGAAGTCAAAACGCCAATCCACCGGTCGTTCACTGAGCTCGCGCTCTGTGCAATTTTCCGTGGACATGAGGCTCTCCGCGATGCGGTTGATGCAAGACGGGCGCCATTCTTTGCGTCCCTTTCGACACTGCCGCTCAAGTGACCTTTCGGGCCGAATTCGGCATCTACCAGGAATGCCGAGAAGCCCCAGATAAAATCGTTGAGTCAATAGTTCAGCCGTCGTGCCCGAATCTCGGGTGCACATCCATTCGCGAGTCGGCTGGGGGGCGCCCGAGCCAGCGGCGCGGCCGGCAGTCATGCCGGTGCCGCACCTACAGCAGAAAGTGAGACGCTAGCCCCCGCGTCGTGTGGCTCACGTCGAAGTCACTTGGACGTGGTAGGCGGGAAGAGCTGCTGCACCAGCTCTCTTAGCTTGGAATCGGCCTTGATAAACTTGTTCATGTTGGCGCTGCCGGATCGCGAGTCGTAAATGGCCGTACCCACTTGGCGGCCTTGGTGGAATACGCGCAGCTCAGCGAAGCAGAGGTAGAGTGCGAGGTCCCACTGCCAGTTTGCCGTATAGGTGGTCGTGAACTCGCATCCTGAGACGTCGCTGCCCGGCGCCAGCGTCTTGACTCGGATCCCGAGAGTCTCGAGTTCCTTGACGTAAGCCTTGCCGAAGTCCTTGTGGAGAACGTCTGGATTGTCGACGACGCAGATTTCTTGGATGGGAATGCTCACCGGCTGAACATTCTGCTTGATGGAGCAGGCGACCAGGGTCATGGCGGCGAGGAGCGCGAGAGGAGTCTGCTTCAAGGTAAGGCCTCAATGTGGTTCGGGAAGTGGACAAACCCAACGTGAAGAGATTCGCAGATCACGCGCTCGAAGTCAAACTACGGTTCGCGCTTCCGAGCAACATGCGCTGGACATCATTATCGTCTCGCCACACGTCGCCGGCCAGGATCGCAGTGAACTCGCGCAGCATCCGATCCTCCTTGCCGGCGCTGAAGAACACGGTGCGAACCCACTCTGGGCGGTAGAAGCGCTCGATGAGTCGGTCGAACGTCGTGTAAGCCTTGCGGCACTGCTCCCGGTAGTCACTCAGGTCCGGTTCGGTTCCTGAGGCGATGGCCGACGCGACTGCTTCGGCCAGTCGCTCAGCGGTCGTGATGGCCACGGTCACGCCCGACGAGAAGATCGGGTCGAGGAACGCGCTCGCGTCGCCGACAGTCAGGCAGCGGCGACTCGCAGGGCGAGCATTGTAGTAGCTGTAGTTCGCGATCCTGCGATAGGGCTGGATGGGCTCGGCGCCAGCGAAGAAATCGCTCAGGAATCTCGAATCGCGCAAGGTCGACCCCAGCACATCTTCAGCCGACAGACCCGGCTTGGGGTTGCGCTCGACGATTCCGACGCTCACGCGTCCTTGCGTGAGCGGGATCAGCCACATCCAGCCTGCATCGACCAGCAGGATCAGGATGTCACCATTCCCGACGCAGCGACGCGCGGTCTCGCTTCGGACCGGAGCGAACGTCGAGAAGCTGGCGCACCTGCCAAAACGATCGAGTGCCTCCACCGTCCGTTGTCGTCGGCCGAAGAGCGCATCTTGGCCTGTGGCATCGATCGCGACCTTGGCGCGAAGCTCGCCAAAGTCGCCTTTCAGCACGACATCCTCCTCGCGCTCCTCCCAGCTTCGCACGGCGCATCCAAAGCGAAGGCTCGCTCCCAGCTCACCGGCTCGTCGGGCCAGCGCGGCATCGAACTCCGCACGCTCCACTTGGAAGGCGTGGGGGAACGTGCCGGGGAGACCGTGGCTGAAGTCCACGCGCAGCTGTTCTCTCGACGACTCTTGCATGAAGAGTGCGCCGGGCTTCAAGTTGGCGAAGCTCGCGCCCTCGAGTCGGACACCCATGCGGGCGAGGGCCGGGATGGACATCGTGAGCAGCGATTCGCCAATGTGGAACCGGGGGAACTCCTCACGCTCAAGCACCGTCACGGAGACGCCCTTCAGGCGCAGGAATGCAGCGGCGCTCGAGCCGGCAGGCCCTGCACCCACGATCGCGACATCGCAGTCTAGTTCTTGCTGCACCATGGGCTGATCACGAGGGACGTGTTGATTCCGCCGAAAGCGAAGTTGTTCTTGATGGCGACTCGGGCACTCGTCGCACGCGGAGCTTGCCGCACATGGTCCAGCGGCGCGCAGCGGGGATCGGGCTCCTCGAGGTGCAGGGTGGGCGCAAGCCAGCCTTCGCGCAGCATCTCAAGTGTGATCCAGGACTCCAGCGCGCCGCAGGCTCCCAAGGTGTGCCCCATGTGTCCCTTGAGGGAACTCACCGGCGTGGAGCTGCCGAACACCGCCCACGTAGCGTGGCTCTCGGCGATATCCCCGACTTCCGTTGCTGTGGCGTGCGCCCCGACGTAGCCGATGGCAGACGCTTCGACGCCCGCGTCGGCAAGCGCGGCTCGCATCACCGACTCCATGCCGCGTGCATCAGGCTGAGTCATGTGCACGCCGTCGCAATTCGAAGCGAAGCCTAGGATCTCGCCGATGATGGGCGCGCCGCGCTCGCGCGCATGCCCGAGCTCCTCGAGCACGAAGGTGCAGGCGCCTTCCGCAACCACCAGACCGTCCCGACGGGCATCGAAGGGGCGGGGAACCCGTATGGGCTCGGAATTGCTGGTCGATGTCGCAAAGAGCACGTCGAACACGGCGGCATCCACCAGGTGCAGCTCCTCGGCTCCGCCAGCGAGCATGCAGTCTGCACGACCGAACCGCACGGACTCGTAGGCGTATCCGATGCCCTGGCTCCCTGACGTGCAGGCGCTGCAGGTCGGGATCACGCGTCCGCGCAACTCGAAAAACTGCGCGAGGTTGGCGGCCACCGTGTGGCTCATCAGCTGGATGTACTGGTTGGGCGAAATGCCTTTCAGGCTTCGCTGCAGCAAGACTTGGCGCGCGTAGGCCTCCAAGGCTTCCGGGCTGCCGGACGTCGACCCGTAGGCCACGCCAGTCCGCCCGTCGTGGAGAGAAGGGTGGCCTTCGAGTCCCGCGCGCTGGATTGCCTGCGCGGTCACGACGGTCGCCATCTGCGCCACGCGACCCATCGTGCGCATCTTCTTGCGCGGGTAGTCATCGGGCACCGAGAAATCGCGGACCCAACCGCCGAGCCGGGTCTGCATTCCGTGCACTTCGCCAAACGCCGGAGTGAGCGAGACTCCCGAGCGGCCTTCGTGAAAGGCGGTGCGAATCGTCGGCCAGTCGTTGCCGACAGGAGAGCAACCCGCGACGCCCGTGATGACGACCCGGCGTCTCATCGGATCAGGACTCCGGGCGCGTCTGCCTCGCCCTGCGAACTCCAGCCCGCCCCTACGTGCTGCGCGAGTCTCATGCGGAACAGTCTAACGCCCCGTCATGTCTCCGAGCGCACGAGCCAGTCCCTCGCGCGGATCTTGAAGCGGTGAGAAGGCACTGAGCACGCAGCTGGCGAGCTCCCGACCGTCTTGGACATCGATCACGGAGCAGCAGAAGCTCCCGAGCTCTCCATCCGTCCACGTCTCGCGTGCGGTGACCCGCAGCACCTGTCCGTGATCGAAATGGGCACATTCGAGAACCAGCTTGCGCGTGCCGAGCAGGTAGCCGATCCGCGCCTTGCCTCCGCTGGCGAGGGCGCGCAGTCCCGAGTGCGCAGCGGCGGCCTGAGCCATGTACTCGAGCGCCACGTAGGCATCGACCCGACCTTGGTCGCCGGAGAATGGGCTATTCAGGCGAATTTTCACGAGCGCCGCCGTCGCCTGCTTGTCGTGGCCCACGATCTCGTCGATCAGGAGCATGGGGAACTGCTGGGGCAGTACCTCGCTGGGCTGGGGAAAGGTCACGTGTCGAGCTTACTCCACCCGCTTGTGACGATGCGCAGCGCGAAGTCGCGCTCGTGGTGCACGAACTCGATCGTGCCCTCCCACGGGCTGGCGGTCGAGGTGTAGTGGATCGAGATCACGTCCACCGAATCCCGGCGCAGCGTTCGATGGCGACCCTTGGCATCGAGCGACTCGGTGACGGAGAGTCCTTGCAGGCCCGGCAACTCGGGCCAGAGGCACAGCTGCAGGCTCGCGAGAATCTCGCGGGGATCGGCGGGGAAGTTGCCGCCCGTGCGATCCTCGACCGAAATCAGGTGGCCGTCGTAGATCAACGAAAAAGCCATGGATCCGAATGGCGTGAGGCCCACGAGGCGCACTTCGGAGGAGTCGACCTCGAGCACGCACTCCAGCTTGCGGCTCTCGCCGCGATGCGAGGCCTCGACGGTCTGTTCGAGGGCCACGTGGGCCCCGAGCGCGCGGGGAGCCTGGAACGCGAAAGAACCATGACGCGAGATGGCGACACTCTCCGCCGAGACGCAGGACGCGAACCCCGCCAAGGATAGGAGCAAAGTTCTCACGTTGCCTGGGAGTCTCGCCATGCTGAGGGTGCGAGCGCAAGTGCCAGTGCGATGCCGATCGACACGCTTGCGCCGAGAGCACGAAGCGGCGGCGCAGAGCTGAACGCCATGGCGCCGAAAGCGAGGATCGAAACGACGGCCGAAAGCGTCACCGCGCGGAAGGTCGTCGCGGCCGCGACTCGGTCCTCCGCGAGGAATGCTCCGTAGTCGATGGCAAGTCCGAGGACGAGCAGCTGGCCGAGCACGTGGAACAGAGTCAGTTCCACGCCGAACGCGCTGAGAATGCCCAGCGTGCCGCCGGCCGCGATGAGGGCTGGGTACAGCACGCGCAATCCAGCCGCGGGTCCAAAGCGCACGAGCAAGACAAGCAAGACCAGCCCGTACGCCCAGGTCACGAGGCGTGAGGTCTCGCTGCGCAGGCGAGCCATGAGGCCGGAAAGGTCCGCGACGCGATCGACCCACTGCACACCCGGCAACCCGACGAGCGCGGTCCGGATCCGCTGTTCGTCCACGGGCTCGCGCAGCAGGATCGTCGCGCCATAGCCGCCTTGCGGGTTTCCGTACCAGAGCGCCCTCAGCGGCTCGGAGGCTGGGCTGCCAAGCAGCGTCTGCGCGTCCAGAACGCGATCAAACGGACCGGACACCGAGGTCTCCAGCGCTGCGATCGGGGCGGGTTCGAATCCAAGTTCGTCGAGCGCGACCCGCCACTCGGCCATGCGGTCTCCCACGGCGCGCCGCACCAGCGCATGGTCGAGCTCTTGCTGCCGTCGGCTGGGGAGGAACGGCGCAACGGACAGCGTGCCACCGATGGCGCCGGCGGCTCGCTGTGCCGCCAGACGAGCTTCGGCCAGTGCGAGCCGATCCAGAGTCTCCTGCTCATCGACGCCCTCGACGAGAACGAAGCGCACATCGTCCGTGCGGGCCAGCATCTTGCGCACGCGCGCTTCCGTCTCGAGCAGCGTCCGAGGGGCCGACTGCAGCGCGCGGATGTCGTCCTGGAATTCGGCTCTCGCGAGCCACAGGCAGGCGAGAGCGGCAGCTGCGGCGAGAGCTCCGCGAACCGCCGCACGCTGTCGGACCTTGTCCCACGCCAAGAGCCAACGATCGCTCAGGGAGCCGAACCACGCGCATTGACTGCCTGCGTACGGTGGCTCGAGCAAGGCTGGCAGCACGGTCACGACAGTGAGCCATGCTCCCACCAGGCCGGCCGCCGCAAACAGCGCGAATTGCTGCAGGATCGGAAACGGCGTCAGCCACAGACCCGAGAAGCCGATGATGCTCGTGAGCGCACCGATCGTGATCGCGGGCAGGATCGAGGACAGACCGGCCCGCGAATTCCAATCGCGGCCCGCTCGAAGATGGACGAAGAAGTAGTGCAGCGCATAGTCCACTCCCATGCCCGTGAGCGTCGTCCCGAACACGAGCGAGAGCGCATGCAGCTCGTCAAACGCGAGCACGCAGGCAAGTGTGCCGCACGCGACGGAGGCAAGGACGGGAAGGGCGGCCAGCACGACGAAGCGCGGAGAGCGCAGTACTAGCCAGACGCAACCGAGGGTGCCGAGCGTCGACAGCGTTCCAATCCACGACACTTCCGATTCCGCCGATCGACGGTAATGCGCGGCGAAGCGCGGCACGCCAGAGACGATGAGCTCCGCGTCGGGCTCCTCGAGTGCGAGTTCGGAACGCAGTTTCTCGGCCAGTTCCAGTGCAGCATCGCTGCCTTGCGAGTCGAACGGATCGGCGGCGATGGTCGCCGTCACGAGCGCGTAGGTTCGCTCGCCCTCGCGTCCGCACACGTAGCCAGCCGGGCCAAGGGACCCGAGCGCTTGCTCGGACCAGTGACGTAGCAACTCGAACTCCAGCAGCAGCGGATCCTGCTCCAGCGAGCGCGCAGCCACGCTCGAGAGCGGGCTGGCGAGCACGCCCGTGATGCGCTCCATGCTGGCGCCCACGGGGTCCGGCCCCTGCAGTTCGGCACGCACTCGCGGAGATAGGATCTGGTGTCGGTAGGTGAAATACAGATCGTGCAGCGCGGTCCCGAACTCCGCGTCGCGACGGCCGCGCACGTCCAGCACGTGCGTCGATTCCTGCAGCGATTTCTCCACGCGTTCGGCGAGCTGCTCCGCGCGCTCGGCGTCGGGGTGCCCCGCGAGGAAGTACAGCCGGCGGGCGGACTGGCCCTGGAGCTGGCTAGCGAGCTGATGCAGTGTCGGGTCTCGCTCGTCTCGTGGGAGCATCGCGAGCACGCTCGTCTCGGTCCGCAGGCCTCCCGCGAAGATGGCCCCCAGCCAAGCCAGGATCGCCAGCAAGCCAGCGCCCCAGCCCAGAGCGAGGAGCCTACTTGCCCCAGCTGAACCAGCGTTTCGTCTCATCGTCCGTGAGCGGGGATTTCGTCGTCACTTCGGTCCAAGTCACGCTGGTGGAATCGCCCGATACCTCGCGGATCGAGTAGCGCTCGACCTTGTCCGAGCGTCCCTCGACCACGATGCTCTCGATGACCTTCGCGAGCGGTTCCTTGCGCGGCACCAGTCCCAGCGCCCACTGCTCCGTCGTGCCCTCGAAATGCAGGCGAAATTGCCCGTCGAGTGCCACACGATCGCCCGAGAGCACGAGCAGGAACGCGTCGATGAAGGCGCGCACGATGGGCTGCTGAGTCGCATCAAATCGCTCGACCGTCCCGACGGCGTCGCGCTGGCTGATTCCCGTGCGTTGGATGAGCAGCTCGACCGCTCGGGGCTCGACTTGCTGCCGATATAGCCCGTGTTCCTTGGAGACCACGAGCTTGCCGGAGCTCTTGAGAGGCTTCTTGAGGGCGCGGATGCGCTTCTCCTCGCTGAAGCTGGCCCGCATCGGGTCGGCGAGCTTCAGGGATTCCGACAGCTTCAGGAACGCCTCGGGTGCGCTCGCGAGCTCGATCGGATGCTCGAGCACCTTGTGGCGCTCCGCAGCCTGTGGCAGGCACGTGAGGAGCAGCGCCGGCAGCAGCAACTTCAGCATGCTCTCACCGCCGTTCCGAGCAGGGCGCCGAGGCCATCCGGTCTTGAGCGCAAGCGCTCGAGCGCCGCTCGCAGATCTGCTTCGAGTGGACGATCCTCCCTCACGGGCGCCGACCATTCGTGCACGGATCGGACGAGCGTGTCGAGGCGCCCGGAGCGCAGTCCCGCGCCTGCTTCTTTTCCGGAGCGCAGCCACAGCGCCTGCACTCCGGCGAGCAGCCCTGCCGCCGCGACCTGCTCGGTAAGCTCGATGGCGCGTAGGGCGTCACGAGCGGCGATCGTCCCCATGCTCACCTTGTCCTGGTTGTGTCCTTCCGTCGAGCGGGAGAACGAAGTGGCGGGCATGGTCAGCTTGAGCGCCTCGGCGGCCCATGCGGAGGCGCCGATCTGCACGGCCTTGAAGCCATGGTGGGCGTGCGCGAGTGCCGCCGGCGCTCCCGACAGGTTGTGGGGCAGGCCGCGGCTGCGGTGCGGGTCGATGAGCAGGGCGACCTGCCTGTCCAACAGGTCCGCGACGCTGGCCACAGCGGTCTTCAGGCCGTCCATCGCGAAGCCGATGTGCCCCCCGTAGAAGTGCCCGCCGTGCAGGATGCGATCCGAGGCCGGGTCGTAGAGCGGATTGTCGTTCGAGCTGTTGAGTTCGGTCTCGATCCATGGCCGTATCCAGACGAGTGCGTCCGCGAGCACTCCGAGCACATGAGGCGCACAGCGGAGCGAGTAGGGGTCCTGGACCGCCTCTGGCTCCGTCGAACCTAGCCAGTCGCGAATCCTGCGCGCCGCATCGATGGTCCCTGGGTGTGGCTTGAGTTCGAACAGCCGAGCGTCGAAGTGCCCGGGTTGTCCCTCGAGCGCCGTCACGTCGAGCGCTGTGACGATGCATGCGAGCTCGTACAGCGCCTGGGCTCGCTGGAAGGCCAGGCAGGCGAGCGCCGTCATGACGGCCGTGCCGTTCATGATGGCGAGCCCCTCCTTGGGTGCGAGCTGCAGCGGGACCAGGCCGGCCGCTCGCAGGGCCTCGGAGGAGGGCAGCCACTGCCCACGGAATCGCGCCGTGCGCTGTCCCGCGAGAGTGGCGGCCACATACGACAAGGGGGTCAGGTCACCGCTCGCGCCCACCGAACCCTCCTGAGGTATCCGGGGCAGGATGCTGCGATCGAGCAGCGCGCACAGGCTCTCGAGGAGTTCGACGCGCACGGCGGAGAAGCCGCGCGCTAGGGAGACCGTCCGCACGGCCAGGATCGCAGCCGTCGAGGGCTCATCGAACGCATCCCCGAGTCCGCAGCCGTGATACGCAACAAGGTTGGCTGGGAGTGCCTCGATCAGTTCCGCTGGCACGGGGCGATCACAACTCTCCCCGTATCCGGTGTTGATGCCGTACACGGTCTGTCCGCCGAGGACGTGGCTTCGAAGGCGTTCAGCGCTGTACGAGATCGAGCGGCGCCAGTCCGGATCCTCGGTCAGCTGCAGGCGCGCCTCGCAGTGAGCGATGGCGCAGACGTCCTCGATGGCCAGGTGCCCGTTGGCAAGAATCGTCCGCGGTACGGCGCCCTCGTGCGCACGATCAGGATGCATGCTGGGTCTCGCTCCGCGATGCGGATTCGATCGGCGTGGGGGCAAGGTCCCACAGATCGTGGAAATTGAACCACTGGAGAGGCGCGCGGGTGCACATGCGTTCTAAAGTCTGCGCGTAGAGTTGCAAGAACCCACGCAGGTCCGAATCCCGCTGGCCTCGACGCAGCACGACGCGCTCGGCGAGTCGCTCTACATGCAGTTCATAGTGGAAAGGCTGCAGGCGCAGGCCGACTACGGTGAAGACGGGGCAGCCGAGCAGGGAGGCGAGCAGCAGCGGGCTCTGCGGCAGCTCGACGGGCGCACCGAGCAGATCGACTCGCGCGACGCGACGCGCGCTCGCCAGCTCCTTTCGATCGCCCAAGATTGCGATCCAGTGGCCCGCGTCGACATGGCGCTGCAGCTCGAGAATGGCGGACGGATCGTTCGGAGCGACGTGGAGGATGCGCTGCTCCAGCTGGGGCGCCACTCGCCGCAGCAGGGCATAGAGCTTGGGCGATGCCCCTTGAAACATCAGCAGGTAGACGGGCTTGCCGCTTCGATCCGCCAGTGCCCGCATCGCCTCGAAGCTCCCCAGATGAGCCCCGAGCAACAGTGCACCTCTTCCGCTGTTGTGCAGCTCGAGCAGCAGAGGGCGCTGGGGGAAGTCGATCCGGAATCGTGCTGCCATCTGAGTCCACAGCGCGAGGCGGTCGAGGCTGACGCAGCCGAACGTCCGGAAGTGCTGGTACGACTGCCACAGGCGTGGGCCCCTGGGCAACTTGCCCGCAGCGGCCGGGATCCGCTCCACTCGCTGCAGGTAGCTTCGCGAGGCGGCCCGGGCTCGCGCACCGGTCAGGAAGAAGTACGCCACCACGAGCTCACTCACGATTCGCGCAGGCCAGAATCCGAGCCAGCGCAGAGCCCAGGCGAGTGACGCGAGTCCGAGGGCGGAGCCACGTTCCTGCTCGCGGTGCCAGCTCACGATTCGACCTCGATCCGGCGAGGGCGCCTGGAGAGCAACAGGTGGGGGCTGCGCACGAGCATCTCGCAGACCAGCCGCGTGTGCATCCAGGAGATGCGCGCATTGTCGCGGAAGACGCGAAAGTGAGAGATCCCGTTCTCGGGGTAGCGGACTTGCGTTCGCAGATTGATCAGGGGAGCCCCAGCCCAAGCCAGTCGCACGGCGATCTCGGGATCGAAGTCCATGCGCGTCCCGACCCGACGGCCTGCGAGAATCCTGCGCGTCGAGGCCACCGGATAGCAGCGGTAGCCGCACAGCGGATCGTCGATTGCGGTGGAGAGCGTCTCGACGTGAACCCAGAACACCGAGAGCTTGCGGCCGAGCCTTCGAGCGAGCGGAGCATCGGAGCCGAAGCGGGGACTGCCGAGCACGAGGGCCTCCGGGCTGCTTCTTGCCGCCTCGAGGAAACGCGCTGCGTCGTTGGTGTCGTGCTGGGCGTCCGCGTCGAGCACGAGGGCGTGTGTGAAACCTTCCGAGGCGATCTGCTCAAAACCCGCGGCGAGCGCCGCACCGCGTCCTGAGTTGCGCGGCAGCGCGTGGACCCTCACGTCATCCGAGCGCCGCACGAGATCGTCGAGGCAGCGCTTGGTCGATGCGTCGCTCCCGTCGTCCACGATGCGGCAGGGCAGCCCCAGCCTCCGCAGGGGTCCGACCACGGAGGCGATGGTCCCGCCGTGGTTGTAGATGCCGATCAGCGCAGTGGGGCGAAACATGACGGGGCTCGATGGGCACCCGACCTCGCGGGGCGAGCGCGCGAGTTGCGCGAACGCCCGCGTGTCAGTTGCCATGGCCGGCGGGCGATTCGCCCTCCGGGCGCAGGATGATACGTCCCGATGAGTATTCCGTGCTCGTGCTGTGGATCCGGAAGGCCAGTCGATCGCCTTCGAGCTGCAGCACTGCGGTGCAACTCGCGCCCGGGGTCAGCACGTCCTTGAACTTCAGGTTTTGGATGGTGTGGGCGTTCACCGGCCTGCCGAGCCAGTCCTCGGCCCAGCGCACGATCCAGTGCAACTGAACGACACCGGGCACGACCGGATAGCCCGGAAAGTGGCCGCGCAGGAACCAGTGATCCGGTCCAACGTCGAAGTGGATGCGCCGCTCTCCCGGACCGACTTCCTCGAGAGAGCGCCACGCCGGGAGATTCTGCGAGCCGCCGACGTCGAACAGCCGACGCACGTGTTCCTCCGCGAGCTTGCCTTGGGAGTCGACGGGGAGCTGCTCCACGAATCGCCACTGCCGCGGCAGGGCAGTGGCCCGGAAGTACTCCGCAAGCTCCCCGCGCAGTCGCTCGGCCATGGCTGACCGTCCGATCCGGGACAGGGCCTTCAGGCCCGACTCCCCGAGTTCGATGGCGACCGCGACTCGCGCTGCGCCGGCGCGTTCCAAGGTCGTGGCAGCCGCGCGGCGCACCCATTCCGAGCGTTGCAGGCGCTCCTCGATCTCCGGAAGCGAGACGCGCTCCTCGAAGATCTTCACGATCCGGTCGTCGCGCCCGAGCAGCCGGAAGCGGTCCTGCGACAGCAGATGGACCCGATCCGCGGTGCATACGAGCGCCTGACCCGTATGGAGCGATTGCACGGACAGCAGTCCGACATGCTCGATCACCCGAACTCCGTCGAACGTCTTCCAGTCCTCCGATGCGTCGCTCCCGTCGCGTTGACGCCACGCCACGCCGCCAGTCTCAGTCGATCCGTACACCTCGATCGGGGCCGAGCCGGCTTGCTCACGGACGCGCTCCACTGTCCGCGTTCCGAGGGGACCACCCGAGGAGAAGATGGCGTGACAGCGGCCACGCAGCCGTCGAAGGTCCAGCAGCTCTGGCGCGCGATCCAGATAGGCGGGCGAGTGCACGAGGATCGCTCCCTCAGGCATGTCCAGCTCGTCGAGGGTCCGCTGCGGGTCGAGCACGACTTCCTCCAAGAAGACGCGCTGCGAGAGCAATGGCCAGAAGACGCGAAACAGCAGGCCATAGATGTGCTGATGGGAGACGCTGCCGAGCACGCGCGCTTTGCCCATACGGTGTCCAAAGGCAGATTCCAGCGTGCGACACTCGTCGAACAACTGGCGCGGGGTCTTCGCCACGAGCTTGCGGGCTCCACTGGAGCCCGACGTGCAGATCAAGAGCAGTTCGCTGTCGAGGGGCGCGCTCCACGGCGCAGTCGGACCGCTTGAGAGCGGGGACGGATCCGGCGAGGCCACCTCGTGCGCAACCAGCACGAGATCCGTGTCGCGGGTGAGATCCGCGAGCGTTCCCGCCTCGGCGTTGGGCGCGAGCACGACGGGCACTTTTCGCGACCAGCAGGCTCCGATCGTCGCGAGCGCCTGCCATGCGCTGGCGCAGTAGAGCACGACGCGGGACGGCCGCTCGCTCTCGAGTCGCGACGCCACGGAGGCAAAGCAGGACTGCGTGGCGCCCACGGTGCGCGGACCGTGAGGTCCGACTGCGACCACGCGCTGCGGCCCGTCGGGATTCCACCAGATCTCCGCGTCCATCGAGTCCTCAGCGGCCGCCCTCGCGTGGCGGGAACATTCGCATGAGCAGGGGATCGGTGGGAGCGCCGAGGTAGCGCCGGAACCGATAGTGCCGGTAGACGTACTCGCTGGCGAAGAGCGCCCCGATCAGCAAGTAGGAGATCACGCCCGTGTACAGCGCCCAGTGGGAGCGCTGCCCGAGCAGCGCAAGCGCCACGATGGCTGCTCCGTTGGCCGCGAGGAAACCGACCCAGACCCACGTGACCTGGCGGCAGTAGCGCACCTCGGGCTCCGAAAGCGAGTCAACCTGCATCCGAGCCAAGCTCTCGATCAGGGGGCGCCCGGCGATCAGCGTGGAAAGCCCGAACGACATGAGCGCAAGGCTCACGCAAGCCGGCAGCAAGAGCAAGGAGGCCTCGCTGTTGGCCAGCGCCGCGAAAGCCGCGAGCGTCGCCAGCGCCGCCACTCCCGCGACGGATGTGGCCCTCGGAAGCCTCGCGAGCGCATGCCTGCCGAGCCAAGCCCTCGCGAGGATCAGGCCGAGGACCGGGAGTGCCACGGTCCTCGGTTCGAAGCGCACGAGGCCAGCGGCGATCAGCAGGGGGTAGAGCGCGCCGACGAGGCCCAGCAGCCATTTCATGTGGACGTCGGCGGAGCTTGCCCGGCGGCCGCGCCTTGATTGCGCTCGACGAAGTCGACGACGTCACCCACCGTTCTCAGGGTGCGCAAGTCCTCGCCCTTCGGCGCCACCCCGATGCGGGCCTCGAGCTGCACGGCGAGGTCAATCGCATCGATCGAATCGAGGTCGAGATCCTGAACGAGACGGGCGGAGAGCACGAGTCTCTCCTTGGGCAGGTTGAATGCCTTGGCGAGCGTCTCCACGACCTCGCGCTCGATCTCGCCGCGAGTTCTCATGCGGGTAGCTGCGCCGGGGGCAGTCGTTCGACGAAGTCCGCGATGGCTGCGACAGAAGCGAGGGTCTCTCGACCGAATCCCGGAGACTCGGTCGCCTTGAACCCGTACTTGCGCTGCAGCGCCATGACCAGCTCGAGGGCATCGATGGAATCGAGGCCGAGGCCCGCCCCGAACAGCGGAGCGGTGGCGTCGATCTCCGCACCTTGCACTCCTTCGAGCGCCAGCGAACTGACGATCAACTCCTTGATCTCGAGTTCAAGCCGTTCACGCGCGTTCAAGACCGAGCTCCTCGCTGTAGCGCCGTTCCAGCAGCTCCGTCAGGGCTCGGGTCGCAGCGGGAGTCTGGTCCGGATCGCCTCGCAGGTCGCGTGTGCGAACCGGAGCTCCGACCCGCAGTTCCATGCGCGGTCGCTGCCGAGGAGTGTCGTACCACTGGGAGCCCTTGAACAGCATCGGAGGTTGGCAGCGGACGAAGACTGGAAGGATATCGCACCCCGCTGCCAGCGCAATCCGCGCGGCGCCGCGCTGGAACGCGTTGAGCCTGCCCACCGCGGAGCGTGTCCCCTCAGGAAACAGAAGCACGTCGTGGCCCTTGCGCAGTCGATCCACAGCGGCGTCGATCACAGCCTGCCCGGCCGAGTTGGGCACGAAACCGGCCGCAGACACGCAATGGCGGGTGAACCGGTTCTCGAACAGCTCCGCCTTCACGATGCAGTCCACCTCGGGCAGCCGGGCGATCAGCAGCACCACGTCGATGAGCGTGGGGTGATTGGCCACGATCAGCCTTCCGCACGGGGGACCGAGTGACTCGAACCCGATCCAGCGGAAGCGGGCGAGTTGGGCAATCTGCATGAAGGCTGCAAACCAGCCGAACAGGCGGTGGAAAGCTCGCTGCAGGAAGCGGGCGCGTTTCTGCGGAGACCGAATCGCCAGAAGGGCCCAGCCGATCGCGGTCGGGCCCACGGTCAGACACCCGAGGTAAAACAGCGCAAACGAGATGCCCGTACCCAGCATCCGCCAGACCCGATAGGCGCCTGCGAGAACAGTCACGTTGCCTCGACGAGTGCTTGCACGACTTTCGGCGGGCTCTCGCTTTGATGGCAGCCCGCTGAAGATCGTACCGCCCTAGGCCGATGCGCGACGGTCCAGGCCCCTTGGAACCGACCAGGATCGAGAGCCCACGCTCCCCTGTGCGCAGGGAGCGGGGGGAGCGGGGCGAGCGCGGTGTTCAGTCGGCGCGGTCGAGGCGGACGTTGACGCGGCGGCCGCGGATGGTGGTGCCGCGCAGGGCGCCGATCACATGGTGGGCGGCGGGGGCGGGGACTTCGACGAGGGAGAAGCGGTCGGCGATCTGGATCGGGCCGATCTCGTTGCCGGCGAGGCCGGCTTCGTTGGCGATGGCGCCGACGAGGTCGCCGGGGCGCAGGCCGTCGAAGCGGCCGGCGCCGATGAAGATGCGCAGGGTGTCGCCGAAGTCCTGGCGCGGGCCGCGCTCGAAGCGCGGGGCGCGGCCGCCGAACTCGCGCGGACGGCCTTCGAAGGGCGGGCGTTCCTCGCGGAAGGGGCGACCCTCGGCCGGACCGCGCTCGGGAGCGGGGCCGCGCTCCTCGAAGGGGCGCTCGTGGCGCGGCGCGCGGGGCCCGCGCTCCTCCCACGGACGACCGCGCTCGCGGCCTTCCTCGCGACCCCACTGGGGGCGGGCGTCGCGGGGCCGGCGCTCGGGGCGGTCCGGGCGCAGCTGCGGCTGGGGGATGTCCTGCTCCTCGTCGCTGGCCGCAACTTCGCTGTGGTTGGCCTCGTGGGCGAGCTTGGTCGCCGCCGCGGCGACGTCGAGCGGGTCGAACTCGCTGGAGAGGTTCTCGACGAGCACGCGGAACGACTCGAGCTCGCCCGCGACGAGCGCCTCGCGCAGCGCGAGCCCGGTCATCTCGAGGCGGCGGTTGCGCAGGTCGGCGACGGTGGGGATCGTTGCGACCGTGATCTTCTGGCCCGTCGCGTGCTGGATGTTCTTGAGCAGCCGGTGCTCGCGCGGCTCGAGGAACGTGATGGCGACGCCTTCGCGGCCGGCGCGGCCCGTGCGGCCGATGCGGTGCACGTAGGCCTCGGGCTCGCTCGGCAGGTCGAAGTTGACGACGTGGCTGACGTGCTCGATGTCGAGTCCGCGCGCGGCGACGTCGGTGGCGATCAGGAGGTCGGAGACGCCGCTGCGGAAGCGCTTCATCACGCGGTCGCGCTGCTCCTGCTGAAAGCCGCCGTGGAGCGCGTCGGCGCGGTAGCCGCGAGCGTTCATGGCCTCGACGAGCTCGTCGACCTCGACGCGCGTGCGGCAGAACACGATCGCGCTCGTCGGCGTCTCCATGTCGAGCACGCGGCCGAGGGCCTGCGCCTTGAACGGACGCTGCACCACGTAGGCGGTCTGGCGCACCTTCGGCGCCTCGCCCGGCGTGGGGCGCTCGCGCTCGATCGAGATCTTGACCGGATTCGTGAGGTGCTGCTCGGCGATCGCGAGGATGCGCGGCGACATGGTGGCCGAGAAGAGCGCGGTCTGGTGCTCCTCCGGGAGGCGCGAGAGGATTGCCTCGAGGTCGTCGGCGAAGCCCATGTCGAGCATCTCGTCGGCCTCGTCGAGCACCATGGTGCGCACCGAGTCGAGGATCAGGGTCTCGCGCTCGAGGTGGTCGAGCGCGCGCCCCGGCGTGGCCACGACCACGTCGACGCCGCGCTCGAGCGCGCGCAGCTGCTGGCCATAGCCCTGTCCGCCGTAGATCGGCAGCACGCTCGCGCCCAGCCCGCGCCCGTACTTGTGGATCGCCTCGGCGACCTGCATGGCGAGCTCGCGCGTCGGCACCAGCACCAGCGCCTTGGGCCGCCCCGGACCCGCGTGCTCGCTGCCGAGCCGCTGCAGGAGCGGGAGCGCGAAGGCCGCCGTCTTGCCGGTGCCCGTCGCCGCCTGTCCGAGCACGTCGCGCCCGCCGAGCACGTGGGGAATCGCCTCGCGCTGGATCGGCGTCGGTTCCTCGTAGCCCAGATGGGCGAGCACCGCGACCAGCTCCGCGCCCAGCCCCAGCTCCGCAAACCCACTCGCACTCGCTTGCACTTCTTCGTTCGTCATCGAATCGCCCAGTCTCGCACGCCGCCCCAGCCCGGCGCCAGCGCAGCGCCCCGGACCCCCGCGCGCGCCCGCGCCCGGGCCACTCACGCGCGCCCGGGCAAGCTGGTGCGGAAGACGGGACTTGAACCCGTACGCCTTGCGGCACGAGATCCTAAGTCTCGCGCGTCTGCCAATTTCGCCACTTCCGCGGAAGCGAGGCGCGTGCGCCTCACTTGACCTTCTTCTTGAACTTGTAGGTGAGCTCGAGCCAGGGGACCTTGCCGCCTTCGTCGTTCAGGAACTCGAACTTGGCGGTGCGCTCGCCCTTCTTGGGGAAGGTCCAGACCTGCTCGAGCTTGGCGATGCGGTCCTTGAAGCGCGGGTCGGGGCCCTCGCCCGCAAGTGCGAGCGTCTTGCCGTCGGTCGAGAGCTTGCCTTCGTACTTGGCGACCGTCATCGAGCCGACGTCGACGTGCACGCCGTTGTAGCGCGCGAACTGCGGGTCGAAGCCGAGCATGTCGCGCGCGGAGTAGCCGAGCTGCTTGTCGCCGAGCTCGAGCTCGACCTGCGCCCACAGGCCGTTGCACGCGAGGCGCACGGTCTCGGTGCCGCTGAGCTTCATCGGCGGCTGGCCGGGCGAGATGTGCAGCAGCCCTTCGACTTCCCACAGACCCTCGAGCGTGCCGAGGAACGCGTGCTGCTCCGTCGGCTTGGTCCAGTTGATCGTCGGCGCACCGCCGATTCCGAAGCCCTGCGGCGCCGCGAAACCCAGAGCCAAGCCCGCGACCGCCAGCGCACCGAACACAGCAACCTTCATGGGGAACCTCCGTGTGGGGCGCAGTCTAGCAGCGCGGAGCGCCGCAGTTGGCGAGGACGTTCAGGCGAGCAGGCGCTCGGCGACGGCGCTGCGCTCGGCGGCGGCAGCGGCGTTCACGCGTTCGAGGCCCTGCTCGAACTGCGCGCGCAGCTCGGGCGAGTAGGCGTTGCGGTCGAAGCCGTGGCGCTGGCGGAAGGCCTTGAGGAAGTGGTTGCGGTCGCGGTCGAGGGCATCTTGGCGCTCGACCCACTCGCGGAGCAGCGGCGCCACGTGCGCGGGGACGCCACCCGGGAAGAGCTCGCCGGCGAGCTCGCGGCCGCGCGGGGTCAGGTCGAGCACGACGGCCGGCCCGTCGCCGAGGCCGCACTGGCGCTGCGCGCCCTCCGCGAGCTGGGCCAGAGCCGTGCCCGCCGCCTGCGTCGCACGCGAGCGGTACACGGCCTCCTGCAGGAAGAGCTCGGCTCGTGCGAGCCGCTCCGCGCGCTCCACGTCCGGCCTAGCAGTGCTGCTCGAACGCGGCGGTGAGGACCTTGGCGATGTTGGCCGGGTCCTGACCCTCGATGTCGTGGCGCTGCATCATCGTCACGAGCTTGCCGTCCTTCATCAGCGCGATCTGCGGCGAGCTCGGGCGGTAGGGCGCCCAGTACGAGCGCGCCTTTTGGGTCGCCTCGCCTTCCATGCCGGCGAACACGGTGTAGAGGTTGGCGGGCTTCTTCGTCGCCATTTGCAGGGCCATGCGCAGGCCCGGGCGAGCACCGCCGGCCGCGCAGCCGCAGACCGAGTTGACGAAGATGAGCGTGGTGCCGGGCAGCTTGACCGCCGCGTCGACGTCGGCCGGGGTGCGCAGCTCCTTCACGCCCAGGCGGGTCACTTCGTCACGGAACGGCTGCACCATCTCGGGGTCGTACATCGCTGGGATCTCCTGTCGGGGGTCGCGCGGTCGGGGGCGTGCGGCCCATCTCTCTGGGTCGAACGGGCGAGAAGTCTACCGTTCGCGGCAGTTTTTCGAAGGGCGCGGGCCCGCGCGGCGGGGCTACCCTGCACCGGATGCGCGTCGCGGCCTACGTGTACCCCGGCTGGCACCCGATCCCCGAGCGGGACGAGAGCTTCCACCCCGGCTTCACCGAGTGGGAGCTGGTCGCGGGATGCCGCCCGCGCTTCGAAGGGCACGTGCAGCCGCGCCTGCCGATGCTCGGGCCCTACGACGACCGCGACCCGCGCGAGGTAGGACGCCGCGTGGCGCTCGCGCGCGAGCACGGCGTCGACGCCTTTGTGCACGGCTTCTTCTGGTGCCGCGGCAAGCGCGTCTTCCAAGACGCGCTCGACTTGGGCTTTCTGGGTTCGAGCGAGGGCACGAGCGCGCCCTTTGCGCTGATGTGGGCCAATCGCATGCCGCGGCGCGTGCTGCCCGTCCGCCGAGCGGAACTCCCCGTGATCGATCCCGCGCGTCTCGTGCCGAGCGACGTCGACGATTTCGTCGCGCTCGTCGCGTATCTAGCCGAGCGCTATTTTTCGCGCGCGAATTATCTGCGAGTCCAAGGCCGCATTTATTTTTCCATTTTCGACACCAGCTTTTTCCTGCGCGAACTTGGGCTGGAGGCCGCGCGCGAAGCGATTGCACGGGCTCGGGAGCACCTGCGGCGCGAAGGCCTGGGCGAATTGCACCTCGCGGCGATCGAGCCGGGCCGCGACGTGCGCCCGCACCTCGCGCGCGTCGGCTTCGACAGCGTGACCAACTACGTGCTGCTGCCGGACTGGAGCGGACCGTTCCTGCAGGACTACGCGGAGCGCGCCGAGACCTGCGCCGCGCAGTGGCCGGAGCTCGCGCGCGAGTGCGCGCTGCCCTACATGCCCTCGGTCTCTCCCGGCTGGGACGCGTCGCCGCGCGGCGCCGACTTCGGCGAAGCACGTCCGACGAAGTACCCGTGGTGGCCGGTCGTCACCGGCGAGCATCCGGAGCTCTTTCGCGCGGCGCTCGCGCGCGCGCTGCGCTGGGCGCGCCAGCATTCCGGGCCCGAGGCTCTGACCTTCATCGCGAGTCTCAACGAGTGGTCCGAGGGCCACGTGATCGAGCCGGACACGCGCTTCGGCACGGGCTGGCTCGAAGCGGTGCGTGCGGCGCGCGCGGAGTGCGGCGCGTGAAGCGCGAGCTGCGAGCGCCGCTTCTCTGTGCGACGGCTCCGCTCGCGCTGTTCGTCGTGCTCTGCAGCCTCGCCCGGCCCGAGCCGCTCTCGCCGCTCGCGCCGTTGCTCGGTCCCTTCGCAGGCGAGCTGAACGGGCATCGCGACTGCACCTTGGCCCGCGTCGCGACCGAGTGGAGCACGATCGCGGCCATCGTTCTCGCCGTTGCGGTGCTCACGTCGTGGAGAGCGCACGCACACCGCCGTGCGACGCTGCGAGTCGCCAGCCACGCGCTGCTCGCGCTGGCCTGCGTGCAGTGGTACGCGCTCGCAGCTCTGTCGGTGCTGAACACGCTCAGTTGAGACGCCGCGCGCCTGCGCTCACGGAGCGAGCGTGAACTCGAGTGCGCCGGTGAGCTGCGTCGACTTCGGGGCCGGCGGGTCGCGGTACCAGCCCTGTGCCTGCACGCGCGCGCCGGCGACAAACGGCGAGCCGAGCGCGTTCGGGTGCTGGGTGCGGAACGCGAGGAAGTCCTGTGCGAGGACTCCGTCGCACGCACCGGAGCTGCCACCCGTCGATTGCGTTCCCATGCGCTGGGTCGGAGCCTTCACGCACAGGAATCCGTTGCCCCACGGAGCGCTGGAGCGCCCAGAAAGTCCGTAGAAAATCAGGCCTTGCCGCGAGCCTTCGACGCCGCTCGCCCGCAGCGAGAAGCCACTCGCGGCCGCGAGGCTCGGCGTGCCGAGCGCGTCCAGCGTCGGCGCGCAGCCGGCGCTCGAAGTGCCGGCCGTGCAGTAGGCGCTCGGAGGCTCGAGGAAGTCCTCGACGAACACGGCGTAGGACCACGGCGGCAAGTCGAGGTAGATGGAGTTGGCGATGCCGTTGGGGCTCGTCTCGACCTGCGGCTGGGCGTGCAGCGCGGCGCCGTCGGCGAGCCCGAAGCGCGTGCCCGGCGGAGCGCTCGTCACGTCGATCTCGTGGTTCGCGCGCAGGCGTTGACCCTCGAAGTTGATCGCGACGATCACGTCGCGTCCTCCGATGCCGCCGCGCAGCTGGTACACGAGCGCGTCGTAGGGACCGCCCTGCAGCCACGCGCTCGCTCGCGGCGTGCTGAAGCGGTTCAGGTATTCGACGTCTGTCGCGCCGGCGATGAACGTGCGCTGGATCCACATCAGCCGATCGATCGATGCGCGCAGCTCGGGGAGTGGATGCGCGGCCCCGTAGATGTCGATGCCGTCGTAGTCGGGCAGGAACACGCACGGCAGTCCGACGCGGTTGTTGGTGAGGATGTAGGCGTAGGCGAGCTCGAGGCGGGCGTTCAAGTGCTCGCCCGGCGTGCGGAAGTCGTGGTTGTTCGCGAAGGTCACCGACTGGAATCCGCTTGCGCCCGCGCGGTCGACGAGACCGGAGCGGAACACGTGGCGCGCGTCGTGCAGCGTGTCGTCGCACGTTCGCTTGAGCGCATCGCGCAGCTCGAAATCGAATGCGCGCACGGGAATCGCCGCGCGCGCAGCGGGGGACATGGCGGCGCTCGTCGCGTCGATCCAGCCCTTGAGGGCGAGCGCGTCCTGCGTGAAGTGCTCGCCGACCACCAGCGCGGGCACGCGGCCCGAGGCGTGCAGCTCTTCCAGCAGCAGTCCGACGAACCAAGCGGGGAAATGCTTGACCGCGTCCATGCGAAGGCCGCGCACGCCGAGCGAGTCCCACAGCCACGCGTTCCAGTCGCGGTAGGTTGCGCCCGTGCTCGGCTGCGTCTGCTCGACATCGAAGAAAAAGAACGGATGGTCGAGCTCGCCCGAGAGGCAGGTGGGCTGGGTGCCATTGGGCTTGAAGTTAGGCCAGTTCATCGCGCCCTGACCGCTCGGCAGCGCGCGGAAGTCCGTGCGCGTTTGCACCGCGACCTCGGCCATGACGTCCTGCGCTCGCGCGCTCGACCAAACGCCATAGGGGCGCACATCGATTCCGCTGCCGGAGCCCGCCGGTTCCTCGATGTAGAGCTCGAGAAAATCACCCGATGCCGAGAAATCCGCCATAGACAGCTGCACGCGAAACTCGTCCGTGTCGCAGCTCGTCGCGACTTCCTGCCACGCGAGTATGTCGCGACCGAGCTGCACCGCATGGAACGGCTGGCCGCAGTCACCGCCGCCGTTGGGCTCCGACTCGGTCGTGGAGCCCCCGAGGTGGGGGCTCGCGCTCGTGCGGAAGTGGAGCTTGTAGCCGCGGCCGTGGAAGCCCGTGCGACCCGATGCGGAGGACAACTTGAAGTAGTAGTCGCCCGCGCCGTTGGCGCTCGCTCCGCCGAGCGGCAGGCGATAGCGCAGCTTGCCGTTCAGCGGGTAGGGGCTCCACGCGGAGCACGAGGCTGGCGGCGAGCTCAGAACCCACGTGCGCACGGCGGGGTTGTCTTCCCAGTCGCCGCCGTCGCGGTGGTTGTAGACGACGTCCGCGATGGGTGCGATTCCCGCGCTCGCGAGCGAGCCGAGCCAGGCTGCGACTTCCGCACCCGTGCCAACGCCCGTGCGGCCGCTCACCTGCCCGTAGTCGTAGAGGTCGCGCGGGTCGTAGCCGTTGCTGCAGTCACCGAAGCTCGCCTTCGAGAGCGGCGGGAGCCACACGCGCGTGAACCCGGCGGCGCGCAAAGCCGCGCTCCGTGGAGCCATCGTCGCCGCGAGCGAGGGGCCCGCGTAGCCACCGCAGCCGGGCTTGGGATAGTCCCAGTACCAGCCCTGCAGCATCACGTCCTGCGCCTGCGCCAATCCGGCGAGGAACAGCAGCGCAGCCGCAGCCATCGAGCGCGTCACGTTCATCGTTCTCTATTTCACATGGACTTGGCGCCGCTGTCACTCGCGCCCGCGCGCCCGGAAGCGGCTTTCCTCTGGCGGTCGCGAAGTTTTGTCCGGGAACACTCAGCAAAACTCGTCCGCGAGGGCGCGCAGGTCGGCGGGGATGCTCCCGTAGCTGACGATGGTGACGTGCAAGGGGCGGTGTCTGTGCAACCCGAGGGCGCGACGGATCGCTTGCAGGATCCACTCGCGCGAGTTGCCGAAGGCCCCGCCGCCGAGGAGCGTCAGGTACACGCGCTCGCTGCCTCCGCGCCGTGCATTTTCCAGCGCCGCCAGCAGGGTCGCCTCGTAGGCCGCTTCTAGGACGAGCGTAGCGAAGCGCGCCCACCGCGAGCCGCTCGCGTTGCGGTTGTAGCTCACCGGCAGGGCCGAGCAGAACGCCTGCGACACGAGTTGTCCGCTCGATGGGCCAGCAGCCGTCACCTCGACGTTCCAGTGCAGCCCGATGCGCAACTTCGAGCGCCACGCATCGAGCTCTGCTTCGCTTGCGGCGGCGAGGGCCGCATCGATCGTCGCGAGCGTCCCCGCATCGAGCAGCGCATATCCATTGCGCATGCGGATGCGCTCGCCGTGCGGCAGCGACGCCGCGAGCTCCGCGAGCATGTCGAGCTGACGCTCGCGCGTCTGGCCGCTCTCGCCCGCCACTGGGGCAAAGTAGTTCCGCACGACCGTCGCCGGCGCCGCCGCGAGCGCGCAGGCGGGGCCTTGCGTGCGGTCGCTCCCGTAGCGCGTGATGCCCTCCTCCGGCGAGACGTCGTAGTGCACCATTTCCAGCAAGTTGAACTGCGAAGCAACCTGCACGAGCGCACCCCGCGCCTGAGCCTCCGCATGCAAGCGGTGTGCATCGGCGCTCACGTTTTCGACTCGCAGCGTCCCGTGTGGCTGCGTGCCCCTGCCCCGCAATTCCGCGAGGCTCGGCGTCTCGAGCAAGCCCACCTGCCACGACTTCCCGTTCGCCAACGACCGCAGACGATCGCCCTCGACCACGAACCGCGCCCGCGTCCCGGCCCACCCACACTCCTCGAACCCGAACAACTCCTCGAACCAGCTCATCTCGTAGCGCCCTCCGTTGATGGCGACCCACACTCCAACGTACCGCAGCTGCGCGTCAGTTTCGCCGGAACTAGGCATGACGCATAGCTTCTTGGGGCCATGGCCGTGCCCGGAGTGTGACGGCAGGCTCTCAACTCGCCGCGGAGCGATCGCTACAGTCCTCGGACCTTGAAGCTGCTCCTTGCGCACAAGTTTGGTGGCACGAGCGTCGCGTCCGCGGCGCGACTGCGAGGCGTGGCGGACATCCTGCTCCAGCGGGACGAGCGGCAGGTCGTCGTCGTCTCGGCCATGAAGGGCACGACCGACGCGCTGATCGGGCTGGTGCAGCAGGCGGCGAGGTGCGAGGACGGCTGGAGTGCTGCGCTGGAGGCGCTGGCGGAGCGGCATCGCGAGGCCGCTCGTGAGCTGCTGGCGCGACCGCAGGCCACGCTTGCGGGCCTCGAAGCGGAGTTTCGCTCGCTGCGCGACCTGCTGCACGCGCAGTCGCTCGTCGGCGCCGTGTCGAGCGACCTGCTCGAGCTCGTGTCGGGGCTCGGCGAGGTGTGGTCTTCGCTGCTCCTGCACGCCTGTCTCGCGGAGCGCGGTGCCGCTTGCGCTTGGCTCGACGCGCGCGAAGTGCTCGTCGTCGAGCCGAGCGAGCTCGGAGCGCGCGTCGACTGGGAGCTCTCCTCGCGGCGGCTGCGCGAGCGGTTCCCGGAACCTCCCGAACGCCTCGTCGTCACCGGCTTCATCGCGCGGCAGCGCGACGGCCGCATCACGACACTGGGGCGCAACGGAAGCGATTACTCGGGGGCGATCTTCGCGGCGCTGTGCGGAGCGAGCGAGCTCCACGTGTGGAGCGATGTCGACGGCGTGCTGTCCGCCGACCCGCGGCTCGTCCCCGAGGCCGTGCTGATCGATCGCCTGTCCTACAACGAAGCCTGCGAGCTGGCCTACTTCGGGGCGAAGGTGCTGCATCCGCAGACCATGGCCCCGGCGTTCGAGCGCGGCATCCCGATCGTCGCGCGCAACACGTTCCACCCCGCTCATCCCGGCACGCGCATCAGCGCGGAGAAGGACACGAGCCGCCCCGTCAAGGGCGTCACCACGATCTCGGCCCTCGCGATCCTCAACATCGAGGGCGCCGGCATGATCGGCGTGCCCGGAACGGCGGAGCGCGCATTCGAGGCCCTGCGCCACGCGCGCGTCTCCGTGGTGATGATCTCGCAGGGCAGTTCCGAGCACTCGATCTGCTGCGTGATTCAGGAGCGCGACGGCGAGGCCGCGCGTGCGGCGGTCGAGCAGGCGTTCGCTCGCGAGCTCGCAGCAGCGCAGATCTCGGCCGTCACCGTGCAGCCGGGCATCGCTGCGCTCGCGATCGTCGGAGATGGCATGACGGGCACGCCCGGTGTGGCGGCGCGGCTCTTCGAGAGCCTCGCGCGCGCCAGCGTCAACGTGCGGGTGATCGCGCAGGGCGCATCCGAGCGCAACATCTCCGTGGCGATCGATGCAGCGCAGGCCCGCAAGGCACTGCGCGCCGTGCATGCTGGCTTCTACCTGTCCGCGCAGACGATCTCGATTGGCGTGATCGGTCCGGGGCACGTCGGGCAGGCACTGCTGCGCCAGCTCGCGGCCGCGCGCGAGCGCCTCGTCGCGACGGCGGGGATCGACCTGCGCGTGCGTGCGATCGCCACGCGCAGCGCGATGGTGCTCGGCGATCCGTTCCTGCCGCTCGAGGACGCAAAGGCCCTGCTCGCGCGCGACGGATGTCCCGTAGATCTCGCGCAGTTCGTCGAGCACGTGCACGCCGAGCACCTGCCGCACGCCGTGATCGTCGACTGCTCGGCAAGCGACGCCATGGCCGATCGCTACGACGGCTGGCTCACGCGCGGCATCCACGTCATCACCCCGAACAAGCACGCGGGCTCGGGGCCGTGGGAGCGCTACGCAGCCATCAAGGCGCGCGGCGCGCACTTCCGCTACGAGTCGACCGTCGGCGCCGCACTGCCGGTGATCACCACCCTGCGCGACCTCGTCGACACCGGTGACGAGCTGCGCATCGTCGAAGGCATTTTCTCGGGAACGCTCGCGTATCTCTTCAATCGCTTCGACGGAACAGCGCCCTTCTCCGAGCTGGTGCGTTCGGCGCGCGAGCTCGGCTACACCGAGCCCGATCCGCGCGACGACCTCTCCGGCCTCGACGTCGCGCGCAAGCTCGTGATTCTCGCGCGCGAAGCGGGCTGGCGCACGAGCCTCGAGCAAGTCGAGCTCGAGAGCCTCGTGCCCGCAGAGCTGCGCAGCGTATCGCTGGACGAGTTCCTGCGCCGGCTCCCGGAGCTCGACGAGCCGATGCTCGAGCGCCTGCACGCCGCACGCCGCGAGAGCGGGTGCCTGCGCTACGTCGCGCGCCTCGATTCCGGCGGACGCGCGCAGGTCGGGCTCGTCACGCTGCCGTCGACGCACGCCTTCGCGCACCTGCGGCTCACGGACAACGTCGTTCAGTTCAGCACGCGCCGCTACTCGGAGAATCCGCTGGTGGTGCAAGGCCCGGGCGCAGGCCCCGAAGTCACGGCGGCGGGAGTGTTCGCCGACTTGCTGCGCGTCGCCGCGGCGCTGGGAGCGAGAGCATGAAAGCGACGGCATTTTCGCCTGCCTCCGTCGGCAACGTCGCCGTCGGCTTCGACATCCTCGGTCATGTGCTCGAAGGTGCGGGCGATCGCGCCACCGTGCGACTGACGAGCGATGGCAAGGTGCGCGTGCTTGCGATTCGCGGCGCTGTCGCCGACCTGCCGCTGGAAGCCGAGCGCAATACGGGCGGCCGCGCGCTGCTTTCGCTCCTGCGGCACGCGCCCGCCGGGACGGGCTTCGAGCTCGAGCTCGACAAGGGGATCGCGCTCGGATCGGGCATGGGTGGCTCCGCGGCCTCTGCGGTCGCCGCGGTGGTCGCCGCGAATGCGCTCTTGCCGCGTCCGCTCGAGCTCGCTGCGCTCTACGACGCAGCCGTCGACGGCGAGTCTGCCGCGAGCGGCAGTCGGCATGGAGACAACGTCGCGCCGATGTTGCTCGGCGGGCTCGTGATCGCGCCAGCGCAGGGCGCTCCCGTGCGCGTGCCGGTTCCCGAGTGGCTGCACGTCGCCCTCGTCCATCCGCACTTCGTTCTCGAGACGCGCCGAGCGCGCGCCGCGCTCGCCGGCACGTACGAGCTGCATGGCTTCGTCGAGCAGAGCGAGGGGCTCGCGCTCGTGCTCGCGGGTTGCTTCGCGCGCGACGCGAGCCTGATTCGTCGAGGCCTGCGCGACGTGATCGTCGAGCCGCGCCGCGCGCCGCTGATTCCGGGCTTCGCGGATGTCCAGCGCGCGGCGCTCGATGCGGGCGCGCTCGGCGCGAGCATCTCAGGCGCGGGTCCGAGCGTCTTTGCGTGGTGCGAGTCGCGCGAGCAGGCCGAGCGCGCCGCCGCGGCGATGGCGACGGCCTTCGCGAGCGCGGGACTTGCCTCCGATCGTTTCGTCTCGCGCGTCGATGCGCCTGCCGCGCGCGTGGAGTCGCTGGCTTGAGTCGCGCGCTGCATCGTTCGTGCGGAGGCGTGGCATGCGCTGCGTGAGCACGCGCGGCGGGGGCGAGGTTTCGCTCACGGAGGCGATCGCCGCCGGGCTCGCTCCCGACGGGGGACTGTTCCTTCCGACGCAGCTGCCGCAGCTCGGGGCGCCGCCCACCGCGGGCGCGTCGCTTCCCGTTGTCGCGAGCTGGTTGCTGCGGCCCTTCTTCGAAGGCGAAGCGCTCGCGGGCGCGCTCGACGAGATCTGCGCGCGTGCCTTCACGTTCGCGGCACCGTTGCGCTGGCTCGAGCCGGACACGGGCCTCCTCGAGCTCTTCCACGGTCCGACGGCGGCGTTCAAGGACTTCGGCGCGCGCTTCCTCGCCGAGTGCACAGCGCGCATCCCCTCGGGCAGCGCGACGCGCACCGTGCTCGTCGCGACTTCGGGCGACACCGGGGCCGCAGTGGCGGCCGCATTTCATCGGCGCTCGGGCTTCCGCGTGCTCGTGCTCTATCCCGATGGCCGCGTCTCCGCGCGACAGGCTCACCAGCTCGGAGCGTTCGGCGACAACGTGCACGCCTTCCGGGTCGCCGGCTCCTTCGATGACTGCCAGCGGATGGTGAAATCCGCGTTCCTGGATCGAGAGCTGCAGTCGCGCGCGCCCTTGCTGTCCGCGAACAGCATCAG
>Ga0169931_10001857_pt1 | contig 34904 bp, 30 predicted proteins | sample Kivu_15m_20L_FD_129675 | JGI IMG/M metagenome (GOLD analysis project Ga0169931, IMG submission 129675) | Freshwater microbial communities from Lake Kivu, Western Province, Rwanda to study Microbial Dark Matter (Phase II) - Kivu_15m_20L... | ecosystem: Environmental > Aquatic > Freshwater > Lake...
CATCTAAGCGAGAAACTCGCCTCAAAACAAGTTCTTCCCATAGAGCCGTCGTAGACTACGACGTTGATAGGACGGGTGTGGAAGCGTGGTAACACGTTAAGCTTACCGTTACTAATAGCTCAACTGGCTTGATTTATGCACTGAAAAATTTTTCGATACAAATTACAATGTTACTATAGAATTTAACTTTTTAAATTTATACAAAATAAATGAAAATAGATTTAAGTATTATGAGACCAGTTGGATTTCACAGTCGCTTAAATATTAATATAAAAAAAACTATTAAAAGAGTTGATCGCGGAGATGGATGGAAAAATGTATTACATTGTCTTGTATGTGGATCAAAAAAATACAATTTTTATTTAACTAAATTTAATATCGATATCAAGCTGTGCACTAGATGTAATTCTGCTTTTTCTTCAAAAATACCTAAAAATTTTGATGACGTTTACGACAATAATGAACAATTTAATCATCATCAAGAATCTTATGAGAAAATCAGAGAATATCGAATTAAAAGATTTGGTCGTGAAAGATTAAATTTAATACTTAAATATAAAAATAGAGGAAAATTAGCTGACATTGGCTGTGGAAATGGATGGCTTCTGGAAGTTGCTAAAAGATATTTTTCCGTGACTGGAGTTGAATTGAACAATTCTCTTTTGCATTTCACATCAAAAAAATTAAAAATTCCAGTTTACAGAAAAATTGATTTATTAAAAAATGATGAATATGACGTTATTACTCTTTTTGATATAATAGAGCACGTAAGTAAACCTATGGAATATTTAAAAAAAATTTCTCAGAAATTAAAAAAAGGTGGTATAATTTTAATCTATACTCCGAACAGAGATTCTTTAGGATTTTCCTATTTAAAAGAAAATCAACAATTAATAAACACGCCGATCCACATTACTTATTTATGTGCAAAAAGCTTCAATTTCGTACCAAGCGTATTAAAAGTTATTTATTTAAAAACTTTTGGATTAGATATCGGAGATATCTATGCTTACGAAAGAGATATTTCAAAAAATTTAGCTTTAGCAGAAGTCATTAAAAAAAATGCTACAGTAATCCAAAGTATCATTGATGGACTTGGATTTGGTAATCATCTTAGAGTTATTTTGAAAAAAATTTAGTTTTTTTATCATTTTAAATAAAAAAATCTAAGCTTTATTGTTTGTTATTTTGGTTATATGTATGTCAAATTAGATTTTAAGTATAAAAAAAGCTAAAAGTAGCTTATGTTAAAATATAAAAATTCAAAATTTTAAGCTAAAAAAAGCTAATCTAATTATTTCATATTATACAATGCAATTTATACGTCCGATGATAAGGCAAAACGTTATCAATAAAATATATAAAAACCTTAAGTGGGGAGGGGCATTTATAATGTTTGAAAAGATAAGGGGAGAAGATGCAAGATTTCAAGATATTTACATTTCTCTTTACAACGACTTCAAAGAAAAAAGCAAATTCACACCTAATGAAATTTTTGAAAAACAAAAATCATTAAGAGGAATTTTAGAGCCATTTTCAAATTATGGAAATGTTACACTCCTAAAAAGAGCTGGGTTTAGAGACATCTCTACTATCTATCATAACATTTGCTTCAAAGGATATTTAGCAATTAAATAGACTCAATGAGAAAATTTATAGTTAATTGGACTAATAACTCAATTAAATACAATATTAAAGAAAAAAAAATTGTTCAGCATGCGATGGAAAATGCCGAACCTTTTACCCAAGGAAAATATCTTTTAAAATTTGAAAAATCTTTTTTAAAATATATTGGAGGAAATGGAGCAGCTTATGCAGTTGCCAATTGCTCCAATGCATTAGATTTGTGCGCTATACTAATTAATACAGATAAAAAAGATGAAATTGTCGTACCTGCACATACATGGTGTGCTACTGCTATTTCTTTTGCAAGATATGGTGCAAAAATAAAATGGGCGGATATTGATCCGGATACATTTGTCGTCTCGTTGGAGACAATTAAAAAGCAAGTTTCTAAAAGAACAAAAGCTATTGTTGTTGTTCATTTATATGGAATGCCAACAAACATAGAGGAAATTGCTTTATTTGCAAAAAAAAAAAAAATTATTCTTATCGAGGACTGCGCTCAATCTTTGGGATCCTCTGTAAACAAAAAAAAAACAGGAACATTTGGAGATATATCTGTATTTAGTTTTCATTCAAATAAAATAATAACAACTCTTGGAGAAGGTGGGATTTTATTAGTTAATAATAAAAAATATGACAAAAAAGTAAGAGCTTTAGCTCATAATGGGGTTGAAGCATATAAAAGAAAAAATTTAAAAATATATTGGAAACCTTCAATGTCAAACATAATTGAAGCAAAAAAAAATTATTGGCCTTCAAATTTTTGTATTGGCGAAATCCAGTGTGCTTTGGGTTCTGAGCTTATAAAGCGTATCAATAAGTTAAATGCAATAAGAATAAATAGAGCAAAAAGGTTCATTAAGTCACTTTCAGAATATTCAGAATTAAAATTTCAAAAAAAAATAAAAGGGTATAAAAACGTTTATCATTGTTTAGTTGCGCAATTTACTGGAAAAAATTCTAAAGAAAAAAAAGATATCTTTATGAAAGAAATCTCACAAAAATATTGTATTAAAACAATAGTACAAAACTGTCCCCTTGATAGATTTGAACTATTTAAGAAATTTAAAACAAAAAAAAGCATTTTAAAAAATACGAATACTTTTTTTGACAATATGATTTCATGGCCTTTCTACACTTATATGAGTGAAAAAAAATTTAACTATATGATTGAGAAAACCAAATTAGTTTTAGATTTTATTAGAAAAAAATATGCAAATTGAAGTTCCTAAAAAAAAAAAAATTTGTTTAATTTGCTGCAGGGGAGGTTCAAAAACTATAAAAAATAAAAATATAAAATTTTTTTGTAGTAAGCCACTAATTTATTGGTCTATAAATAATATTTTAAAATCAAAAGTATTTGATAGGATTATATTGTCCACTGATTCTAAAAAAATTGTAAAATTTGTAAAAAAATTCAAAATTGAAATTCCAGGTCTACGACCAAAGAAGTTGGCAACCAGTAAATCCAACCAATTTGATACGCATAAGTATATTTTTAAAAAACTCAATATCAATGATGAAAACTCGATTGTATGTGTTTATAATAATAATCCTTTTATAAGCTCACATTTGATAGTTAAAAGTTTTAATTTATTTAAAAAAAATAAATATAGAGGGTTAGTTGTTGATGCTGCGACTGTTGGTGGTGATTATATAGCACCTAAGCAGTTTAACATCAGTAAAAATAAGATTTTATATTTTAATAAAAAACAATTTTTAAGAATTAAATTAAATCGTCAAGCATTGAAAAAATTTTATACGAACATTTATAATTTGAGGTGGGGAAAGCCAAGTGTTTTAGCAAATTTTGATAAATTCAAAGAACAAATTATTAAAAATAATAATAAATATATTTTTTTGAAAAAAATTCAAAATTTTGATTTAGATGATGCAGAAGATTGGAAAATTGCAGAAGCTGTTTTTAAATGTAATGAAAAAAAATTTTTTTAAACTTGAAAATTTTGGTTTAATGCAGGGAAGACTTGTTACGAGTGAAAGGAAAGGAATGATTCAATATTTTCCAAAAAATACTTGGAAAAAAGAGTTAAAGATTTTTAAACAAAACAAAATAAGGTTTATTGAATGGGTAGCAAATTATGAAAATCTAAAATCTAATCCTATTTTTAATAAAAAAAAATTGAAGGTGATTATTAAGCATTGCAAGGAAAACTTTGTAAAAATTAGAGCTATTGATGCTCAATTTTTTGTGAAACTGCCATTTTTTTTAGGCCCAGTAAAAGAAAAAAAAAAAAAATTTAGATTACTAAAAAAAATATTAATTAACTCACAATTAATTAATATAAAATACTTCATAATTCCAGCTTTAGAAAACGCAACACTAGACTCTTTTCAAAAAATAGAATGCTTTATTAAACAGATAAAATATTTAATTAAATATCTAAATAAAAAAAATTTCATTTTAATTGAAGCAGACTTAAGTCCAAAAATTTTACTAAAAGTTGTAAATAAAATAAATTCAAACAGAGTTGGAATAAATTACGACACCGGCAATAGTGCTGGTAAAGGATTTAGTTTTAATATGGAAAAAAAATATTTTAAGTTTGTTAAGAACATACATTTAAAAGATAAGAAGTATAACGGTCTATCGATTCGTTTAGGTTGTGGTGACTACGATTTTAAAAATTTTTTTCAATTTTTAAGACAAATTAAGTATGATGGAGATTTTTCTTTTCAAGCAGCAAGATCTATAGAAAACAAAAATTTAGAAGAGTATATAATAAATTATAATTTCATAAAAAATTATGTTTAAAAAAAATATTTTGATAAGCGGAGGCTCAAGTGGATTAGGTTTTGAAATAGTAAAGTATTTTTCTAAATTACATAATATTTACGTTTTTTCCAGAAAAAAAAGGACGTTAAATTCTAATATTAATTTTTTTTCTGTTGATTTGTCTGATGAGCATTCTTCATTAAATGCATTTGAAGTCCTCAAAAAAAAAATATCCAAAATAGATTTAATTGTATGCTGTGCAGGGAATAGTAAGGGTATAAATAAAAATAATATACTTAATAAAAAAAATCTAATTAGTTTTTTTAATAGTAATTTATTTACATTTACAAATTTAATAAACTCATATCTTAAGGTTTTTAAAAAAAAAAAAACTAATATAATAGTAATTTCATCAATTGCTTCGAAAAAAATAATTGATGCTCCGATTGGTTATTCACTAGCTAAAAATAATCTTGATTTTATTGTTAGAATATTGGCGAAAAAATTCGCATCAAATAAAATTAAGTTTAATATAATTTCTCCAGGAAATATTTTGATTAAAAATAATAATTGGTTTAAGAAGTTTAAAAAAAACTCAAAATATGTAAAGAATTATATTAAAAATAATGTCCCTTTGAATAGTTTTGTACAACCTAAAGAAATTATTAATATAATAAGATTATTATCCGATGAAACCCAAAATATAACAGGTGGTGATTTTGTAGTAGACGGTGGGCAGACTTTATGAAAAAAAAGTACGCTATTATTACCGGGGCAGCGGGTTTTCTAGGTAGTGTTTTTTCAAAAGAGTTAGCTTTAAATAATTTTGGATTAATCCTCATCGATATAAATAAAAACAAACTGATAAATTTGAAAAGAAAATTACTAAAAATTTATAATTCTTTATCGTTAGAAGTTTTTGTAGCCGATATAACAAATGAAAACGTTATAAATAAGATATTAGATAATTTAAAAAAAAAAAAAATTATTGTTTCTGTTTTAATAAACAATGCTGCTATCGATGCTAAACCAAAAAAAAATAAAAATGAAAAGTATTTATCTAAAAAAGAATGGGAGCATGAAATTGACGTTGGTTTAACTGGAAGTTATTTGATGACTAAATTTTTTGGGGAGCATATGTTTAAGCAAAAGTTTGGAAAAATTATTAACATCGGATCAGATCTTTCTGTTATTTCACCTAATCAAAGTTTATATAAAAGCAGTTACAATAATTATTATAAACCTGCATCATATTCGGCAATTAAACATGGACTTCTTGGATTAACCAGGTATTTTGCCACACTTTATGCTTCTAATAATGTAACTTGTAATATGATATCTCCGGGAGCAATATATAATGATCAATCAAATATTTTAATAAAAAAAATAAAGTCAATAACTCCAATGGGCAGGTTAGGAAGTGTAGAGGATTTATTAGGATTGCTAATATTTTTAGTAAATGAAAGGTCAAATTTTATTACAGGTCAGAACATTTTGGTTGATGGTGGAAGAACTGTAATTTAGTTAATCATGAATAAAATTATTATGATTTCAGAAATCGGAATTAATCATAATGGAAATATTAAATTAGCAAAAGAAATGATTTATGAATCTAAAATGTGTGGTGCTGATTTAGTTAAATTTCAGAAAAGAGATATAAATGTAGTTTATGACAAAAAACTTTTATCAAGTTTACGAGAAAGTCCTTGGGGATCTACTTTTAGAGATCAAAAAAATGGTTTAGAATTTGGTCAAGTTGATTATGATGAAATTGATAAATATTGTAAATCTATTAGTATAGACTGGTTTGCATCAGCATGGGACTTAAACAGTCTGAAGTTTTTGGAACAATTTAAATTAAAGTATAACAAAGTAGCTTCTGCAATGGTAATTGATAAAGATTTTTTAAAAGCAGTCGCTAAACAAGGAAAGTACACTTTTATAAGCACAGGAATGACAGATTTTAATATGATAAATGAAGCAGTAGAGATATTTAGAAAGTTTGATTGTCCATTTGAGTTAATGCATTGTATCTCTCAATACCCTTTTGATGATACACAGGCTAATTTGAATATGATTAAAATCTTAAAAAAAAGATACAATTGTAAAGTTGGATATAGTGGCCATGAAAGCGGTGGTTTGGCTATATCCTATGCAGCTGCATCTTTAGGCATCTCTTCTTTAGAAAGGCATTTTACTTTAGATAGAAGTATGTACGGGTCCGATCAAGCAGCTTCAATTACACCTGTAACATTTAAAGAATTAATTGGCGGAATAAGAAAAATTGAAAAAGCTATTTTGGGTGATAGTGAAAAAAAAATATTGGAAATAGAAAAAGATGTCGAAAAAAAACTTAGAGCTCATATAAGTTCAAATGTCAAAAATAGAAACTCTTGATTTTGAAATAAATAACTTAGTAAAAGTATTAAATAAATTAAAAATTTTTCAAAAAGATTTAGAGAAAATTATTAATATTTTAGTAGACTGTATTAACAATAAAAAAAAAATTTTTATTTGTGGTAACGGAGGGTCAGCTGCTGAGTCTGAACATTTGTCTGCAGAATTTATAGTAAGATTAAAGCCCTTAAATAATAGAAAACCATTACCTATATTTTCTTTATCCCAAAACTCTTCAGTATTAACCGCTTGTGGAAATGATTACGGTTTTAAATATATATTTTCTAGAACATTAGATGCAATTGGATCAAGAGGAGATGTACTTATATCTTTGTCTACTTCTGGAAATTCAAAAAATATTCTATCAGCCATAAACCTAGAAAAAAAAAAAAAAATTAAAACTATTTCTTTTTTGGGATTTAATGGTGGTAAAGCTAAAAATGTAAGCGATTTTTTTTTGATTGTTGAGTCTGCAAACGTAGCCATAATACAAGAATGTCACTTATTTTTAGGTCATTATGTGTTGTCTGAAGTTGAAAAAAAAATCTTTAATTTAAAAAATTAAAACTAAATTTTTATCAATGCTCACAAAAAATTTCAACTTATAACCGTTACTATAACTTTTATTAGATTAATAATAGAATTGCGATTAAAAAAATTATTAAAATAATTTTGAATTTATTTTTTCGCTTAGTATTTTATTTAAATTACTTTTACTTGCTTTAAATTTAATTTTAAAAATTTCTTCATTTCTTTTAAAAGTAATTCTAATTAGTCCATATAATGGGTCCTCGGTATCTACTAAATAAAATACACTTAAAAATTTTATGAAATTAACAGTCTATCGCGTATTATATTGAATATTATTATTTTAATAAAAGTATCAACATAACTAAAAACAATTATTACTAAAAAAAAACATATTTTGTTATTAATTAAGTTTAAATTTTGTTAAACTATCTCGAAAATCCTGTGCTATTGTCAAACTAGTAATTTAATATTTTATGATCCTTTTTCTAGAATAAAAAATTCAATAAAATAAATATTAAAAATTAAAAAATTAATATTAATAGTTTTTTGAAATGTAGAATAGGATTAGAAAAAAAGATTTGAAATATTAATTTAATAGTAGATAGTAAGAAACTGCGAGAATTCAGAAGTCTCATATATTTTAAAGAAATTATATTTTTGAACAAGTCGAAAACTAAATTATTAATTGATAGTATGTACTTACTCTTAAAAAGATTTACAAAATTTTTTTTTATAAATAAAATTTATTTTATCCAAAAAAATACAGACATAATTATTTTTGATGGTGAGGGGGATTTACTAGGTAGATGGTCAGAAATATTCGATAATAATAAAGTTTTTGTTTTAGAAACAAGGGATTACAGAGTTAAAAATATTTATTTTAATTTTAAAATAATTTTAAAATTTATTAAGTATTTTTTTTTATTAAACAAAGTATGGATTTCATATTTATCTGCAGTAATTGAGTATTTAAATCCAAAGTTGATTATTACAACTATCGATAATTCACATCAATTTTCCAGAGTTGCAAAAATATTAGATAAAAAATATAGTTTTTTAGCAATACAAAATGCCGCCAGATATGATTTTGAGGAATATCCAGAAACTATCAAAAAAATATATATCCCGAACTTTATTTGTTTTAGTCAGTTTGAAGTAGATTATTACCAATCAAAAAATATAAATGTAAATAATTTTTATATTGGTGGTTCTTTAAGAATAGCATTATTTGAAGATTTTTTAAAAAAAGAAGAAAATAAAAAAAAAATACTTAATGAAAAATTTGATATTTGTTTAATATCTGAACCTGCTCCGGGGTGGAATAAAATATTTCCTTGTTTTGAAGAAAGCGTAGCCAGAATTGCAGAATATACGATTAAATTTTGCAAAATTCACAAAAAAAAAATTGCATTTGCTGGGAAAAGAGTAGGAGTATGGGGGCATGAAGAAATAAATTTTTATAAGAGATATATTAAAGAAGATTTTAAGATTATACCAAGAAACAAAAATTATTTTTCTAGTTACCAGCTTATGTATAATAGCGAATTAACAGTGGGAATGTTTTCTACTATGTTGAGAGAAAATCTTGGCAGAAAAAAAAAAATATTATCCTGCAACTTTACGAATAATGCAATTTGGGATTTTCCTATTTCTGGTATATGTTTTTTAAAAGATTGTGAATATAAAAATTTTGAAAGTCGTGTTTTAGAAATTTTAGAAATTTCTAACGATGAATATTTTTTAAAGATTGATAAAAGTCCAAATTATGTCATGCATTATTCAAAAGATCTTTCTGCTAAAGAATTTTTATTAAGTAGAATAAATTCATTTTTAGATCAAAAAAGTCTGTAAAAATTATTTCATTACTAACAATTTTTTCTTATAATATCCATTTATTTATAAATCTTATAAAAATGTAAAATACTAGAATTTAAAAACACAAAGTAATTAAAATTTATAAACAATATTCTATATGAAACTAAATACATCAAGAAAAACCTTAAAAAAATCTTTTTAAAGAAGGTGGTGCTTTATTCTCCTATTGTTTAAATAAACTTATAAAACAAAATTTAAGTTAATAAAAAATATTTAAATTTTTAATAATAAAAAATCAGCTCACCTTTTGATAGAGAAGATAAAATAAGAGAGTCTTTTTCATTTAAAAAAAAATTTTTTCTTATGATTTTTTAAAAAGTAAAAGATTAAAATTTACAGGCATGAGAATTGAATTAAAAAAAGAGATAATTTTTTTATTTAAAAGAAAATTCTTATATAGTATTTGAAAAAATAGTTATGAGTTTGTTAAACATGTCTAGTGAAGATTATTTTCGCAGATTAGGGACAACAGTAAGTTATATTATATCTCCAAAATCTTATACTATAAGAACAATTAAATAAAAAAAAAGTATATTTTAAGGTAAAATAATATTTAATATTCCTCATTGAGATCACTCAATTAATTATGAAAAAAAATTTAAACCAAGTAGTTTTAGTTACAGGGGTAGGAAAAGGTATAGGAAATGCTGTCTTACATAAATTAGTAAAAAATGGTGCTTATGTTTATGGAATCTTAAAATCAAAAAAAGATTTAAAAAAATTTGATAAAAAAAATAATAATTACAAAATTTTTTTGGGAGATGTCAGAAATCCTGATTTAATTAAAAAAATTTTAAAAACCTCCCTAATAGATAAAAAAATTATAAGTGGTCTTGTTAACAACGCTGGAGTTAGGCAAAGATTAAAATTTGAAAAAATTAGTTTAAAAGCCCTAAAGAAAATATTTGATATAAATTTTTTTTCTATTTTTAAAATTATGAAAATATATTTTAAATATTCAAAAAAATATAAAATAAAATCTTCAATTGTAAATATTAGCTCAATAGTTGCTGATAGTGGTTTTAAAGATTTATCTGGTTACGCATCTACTAAAGGAGCTCTTCAAAGTTTAACAAAATGTTTTGCGGTTGAGAAAGCCAATTTCAATATTAGGGCAAATTTAGTTAATCCTGGTTTTATAAAAACCTCTTTTTATGAAAAGTTTAGAAAAAAAAAAGATTTATATAAATGGACTTTATCAAGAACTCCAATGGGAAGATGGGGAAAACCAGATGAAGTAGCAGATTTAATATGCTTTTTAATTTCTGACCAATCCTCATATATAAATGGAGAAGTCATAAATATAGATGGAGGCTGGACTAATGCCTAAACAACTAAAAGCCCTTGGACTAATACCCACAAGACTTAACTCTAACAGATTACCACAAAAAGCACTATTAGATATACATGGTTTACCTTTAATCATTCATACATATAAAAGAGCTAAATTATCAAAAGCTCTAGAGGATGTGGTTATCTGTTGTGATGACAAAAAAATTTTAGATATTGCAAAAAAATATAAAGCAAACTCTATACTAACTTCAAAATTTCATTTAAATGGTACAGAAAGGATTTACGAAGGATATATTAACCTTAAAAAAAAATATGATCTTATAGTTGATATACAGGGTGATGAGCCATTAGTTAGCCCATATCACATTGATGATGTTGTTCATTACCACAAAAAAAATTTTGAATCGGATATTATTTTACCGACTTTAAAAACACCTTTTTTTTCAAATACAAATGTTGTTAAGGTTATTTTTAATAAAAAAAAAAAAGTTTTATATCTATCAAGAGCAGATATTCCATATCAATTTAAAAAACAAAACAAAGAAATTTATAAACACTTATCCATTATTTCTTTTAAACCAGAGTCTCTAAAAAAGTTTGTAGAAAGTTCTCAATCAAAATTAGAAATTACCGAGGATATTGAACTTTTAAGAGCTTTGGATATTGGACTTAGCATTAAAACAATTATCCTGTCTGGAGATAGTTTTTCAGTTGACGTATTCGAAGATTACGAGAAAGCTAAAGTTAAAATGTTAAAAGATAAATATTATAAAATATATAAGTAGTCTCAAAAGTGAAAATTGAATATAAAATTGACAAACAAATACATCAAGTAATAATAAAAAAAGATGATATTTGCAAAGATCTTATAAAAGATCTTAAATTTTATAAGTCAGATAATAGATTATTATTAGTTTACGATAAGAGAATATCCAAAGATTTAGTAAATGATAAAAAAAAAAAACTAAAAATTCATGGTATTAAATACTACTCAATTGGTATTTATGGAGGGAAAGTTAATAAAGACAAAAAGTTTTTATTTAAAATATTATCAATACTTTCAAAATTAGAATTTACAAAAAAATCAGTTCTTATTTCTTTCGGAGGAGGAGTGGTGGGAGATGTTGTTGGTTTGGCTGCATCATTATATATGAGAGGTTTAATTTATTTTCATATTCCCTCAACAATGATGGCAATAATGGATAGTTGTATAGGAGGTAAAACTGCAATAAACTTTAATAATAGAATAAATTTAATTGGTAATTATTATCATCCGAAAAGAGTTTATATTTCAAATCAAATAATAAAAAAAATTCCTCAAAAAGAATATCTTAGCGGCTTTGCCGAAGCAATAAAATGCGGAATTATTGATGATCATAAAATTTTAGATATTTTAAAAGTTAACAGCGATCTTTTATTAAAAAAAAATTTTAAAATTTTGAGTAATATTTTATATCGCGTTTTAAAAGTAAAAATAAATTATTTTATAAATGACGTGTATGAAACTAATAATAGGTTAATATTAAATTTTGGTCATACATTTGCACACGCAATAGAGTCTGCGTTGATGGATGAAAAAATTAATTTTGATTTAAATCATGGAGAAGCAGTTAGTATTGGAATTTTGTGTGAAATGTACTATGCAGGCGCGAGTAAGGGTTATTATTTTGATATTAAAAATATATTAAACTCTTTTAATCTTCCCACCAAATTAATTTTACCAAGAGGAATTAATAAAACTTTATTAAAAAAAAAAATTTATAAAAATTTATTTTTAGATAAAAAGAAAATAGGTATTTACCCTAGATTTATTTTTATAAATAGAAAAGATAAATTGCCAAAAATTAGAGAATTAAGTAATTTGAATAAAATTGATGAAGTATTACATAAATTTATAATCTGAACAATTAATGAGCCAACGTGAATGGGTAAAATTAAGAAAAAAATATATTTTTTGGTTAAATAGTACGAAATTAAAAAAAATTTTCAGTGAGAACTTTGTAATCGACAACTATTCTATTTGGTGGTCAACAAAAATAGTCGATAAGGATAATGTTCTAGACCAAGAATGGTTTAAAAATTTTAGGGATTTAGCTCTATATAATAGAAAAATTATTAAAGTTATAAGTATTTTATCTTTTTTAAAGTTACTGAGAAGATTTTTTTTACAGATTTATAAGATATTTATTTTAAAATTTTTTTTTAAAAAAAACAATATTACCATATCAGATTATGTAAATTGCTACTTATCTGATGATACCAATATTGTGAAATATAAAAATTTCTACATTGATAGACAGTACAGCATAGCACCTATAAAAAATATAAAAAATAATTGCTATTTAATCAAATTCGAAAAAATTAACTTTAATTATTTAAAAAATAATATTAAAAAAAATAAATATAGATCCTTAAAAACACATTATTTCATCTTAGAAAATTATATTAAGATCACTGATGTAATTAGGATATATTTTATAGTAATCACTTTTTATTATAAGTTAAATAAAATCATAAAAAAAAAAAATTCATTTTTTAAAATTGATAACAAAGATTTTAGCTCTGTCTTAAAGCCATTATTGTTAGAGTCTTTTTTTGGATCGTTACAGAAAAGTATATTATATGGAATTGGTTTAAAAAGGTTTTTAGATAAAAAAAAAATAAGGAATTTGATTACTTATGGAGAGTTTTTCCCCGGGCAACGGTCATTATATCACTACCCTAGTATTTCTTTAAATCGTCCATTAATAATTTCTATTCAACACGCTGTTTACAGTAAAAATAATTTTTTTTATAACATTACTAAAAAAGAATTTTCGAAAAAAAATGAAAGTTTATTACACTCCCCAAAACCAGATGTTTTTTTTACTCAAGGAACCAAATATTTCAATTTTTTAAAAAAAATATTTCCATATAAGCAAAATATTTTTGTAATTGGATCTTTTAAAAATGATTTAATTAATCAAAAAAAAATAATAAAAAAAATACATTTAAGTATATTACAATTAAGAAAAAAATATAAATATTTAATTTTAATATGTCCAGCAATGGGGGACGAGGATGATATTATAAATTTTTTTAATCAATTGACCTTAGACGATTTCTTTTTCTTAATTGTTCCACATTCATATTATATCGAACAAACTATTAACAAATTTAATGCAAACTTTAAAAATAAATATTTAATATTAAGTGATGTATTTAGTAGGGATATATTTTGTTATATTGATTACGTAGTCGCCGGATATTCTTCGGTAATATATGAAGCGATAATAAAAAAAAAAAAAGTATTTCGTATAATAAGCGATACATATATAAGTATTTTTGATAATCCTGAATTTAACATTTTAACATTAATTAATCCTAAAAAGTTTAATGACTCCATATTAAAAATTCAAACTAAACCTTATAAAATGATAAAAAAAATTGAAAGAGAAGTATTTTATAATTTCGATGAAAAGACGTACTTTAGATTTCTTAAGAAATTAAGTACAATAAATAAAAAAATTTATTTGAATTAAAATAATTTATAGAAGTTAATTTAATAAATAAATGACAAATTATCCTTAGTGAAATAAAATTATATTCGAACAATTTTGTTTTAAATTAATAAATGTTTAACAAAAAAAATATTTTGATTACTGGAGGAACCGGATCTTTTGGTAGTTGCTGCGCTAGATTTATTTTAAAAAAGTATTCGGCTAATAAAGTTGTAATATTTTCAAGAGATGAACTTAAACAGTACGAAATGCAAAAAGAATTATCTAATTTTAAGAATTTACGATTTTTAATTGGAGATATAAGAGATCAGAATCGTTTAAATATGGCCTTTAAGGAGATTGACTACGTTATTCATGCAGCAGCCTTAAAGCATGTACCATCATCGGAGTATAATCCTTTTGAATGTGTTCAAACAAACATTGTTGGTGGTCATAATGTTATTAATGCAGCTATTTTAACAAATGTAAAAAAAGTTATAGCCTTATCTACCGATAAAGCGACAAATCCTTTGAATTTATATGGCGCTTCTAAATTATGTTTAGAAAAATTGTTTGTTTCAGCTAATGTTCTTACTGGAAAACAAAAAACGTTTTTTAGTGTAGTTAGGTATGGGAACGTAATAAATTCTAGAGGATCTGTGTTACCGTTTTTTAGTGATCTAATAAAAAAAAAGGAAAAGTACTTACCAATCACGGATATAAATATGACAAGATTCTTTTTTAAATTAGAACATTCAGTAAAATTTGTTTTAAAATGTTTAAAAATAATGAAGAGAGGGGAAGTTTTTATTCCAAAACTTCCGTCTTGTAGAATTATCGATCTAGTCAATGCTCTTAAAAGCGATGCTAAAACAAAGATTATAGGAATAAGGCCTGGTGAAAAAATTCATGAGATGTTATACTCCGCAGATGAGAGCAGATATGTAAGAGAGTTTAAAACTCATTATGTATTATTTTCGCAGATTTTCCACAAAAATGAATTAAGTAAATATAAAATGATGAAAAAAGATGAAGCATATTCATCATTAAATAATAAAAATTTTTTTAATCTAAAACAGATTAAAAAAAACTTTCTTCAATAATTTTTTAATTAAAGATATATAATATTTTTCTAAATGTCCGAAATCATTCCATATAGTAAACAATGTATAAATAAAAAAGATATAGAGGTTGTAAAAAATACCTTGAAGTCAAATTTTTTAACAGACGGTCCAATTGTAAAAAAATTTGAAAAAATTTTTGCAAAAAATGTAAATGTAAATTATGCAACAACATTTAATAGTGCTACCAGCGCATTACATGCATCCTGTCATGCATTAAATTTTATGAAGAAAGACATACTATGGACGGTTCCAAATACTTTTGTAGCTTCGGCTAATTGCGCTTTATACTTAAATGGAATAGTTGATTTTGTGGATATTAATTACCACAGTGGAAATATAGATATAAGACTTTTAGAAAAAAAATTAAAATCTACCAAAAGTAAATTTTTTCCTAAAATACTTGTGACAGTCGACTTTGCAGGGCTTCCTGTACAGCAAGATCTCATTTGGAAATTGTCAAAAAAATATGGATTTAAAATAATAGAAGATGCATCTCATGCCTTAGGTGCAAAATATAAAAATCATAAAGTAGGATCTTGCAATTGGAGTCATATTACTGTTTTCAGTTTTCATCCAGTTAAAACAATAACGACAGGAGAAGGAGGAATGGCAACAACCAATAATTTTTTTTTTTATCAAAAGTTACAAATGTTTAGATCTCACGGAATAACAAAGAACCAAAATCATTTCAAATTTAAATCTCATGTTAAAAAGAAATGGTATTATGAGCAACAATTTTTAGGATACAATTATAGAATGAATGAGATTTCTGCAGCATTAGGAATTAGCCAATTAAAAAGAATTGGTATTTTTGTAAAAAAAAGGAATTCAATAGCTAAATATTATAGCAAAAATTTAAATATCAATAATATAATTTTACCTCACGTAGATAATAATTCATATTCATCCTTTCATTTGTACATAATAAAAATTATAGGAAAAAAGTTTAAGAAAATGCATTTTGATTTATTTAATCTCTTAAGGAAAAATAAATTTTTTGTTCAAATGCACTATTTGCCAGTTCATTTGCATCCATTTTTTAGAAAAAAAAAGTTTCGACCTGGTGACTTCCCTAATTCAGAAAAACACGCTAATTCGGCTATATCTTTACCTATATATCCAGATCTTAAAAAAATTCAAATTGATAGAGTTATTAAATTAATAAAATTATTTTTTATTAAAAGATCGAAATAGTAATTATAAAAACTTTTATAATTTCGTAATCAAGTATAAAAATAGTGTAAAAATTCTATCAAGTTGTTATTAGTTATTTCTCAGAAAAGTTTACAAAGATTTTGGAATTTCTTTGTAACATCATAAGTTTTTAAAGATATTGTAGCTTAAAATTAATTTTAAACACAAATTTATGTAAGACAATTAAGTCATGAAATATTTAATACCATTCGCTTCTTTTAAGAGAACAAGAAAAATGAATTAAAAAAAAATTTGTATGTATAAATATGAAAATTATACTGTTTACAAAATATTAAAAAATAAAATAAATTATATCTTATCAAAATTTAATTTTTATTAATTTTGTAAATAAATTTAAAAAATTATATTATACTAAATTCACAAAAATATAATTTTGTTTATGAAAAATATTTGTAAAAAAATTATAATTGGGACTGCTAATTTTTCAAAAAAATATGGTATTTTAAATAATATACTCACAGAAGAAGAATTTAATTCAATTCTCAAATTATCGATTAGTGAAGGTATTACTGAAATAGATACAGCCGATGAATATAATAAATTTTTGGAAAAAAAATTTTTTATGTTAAAAAAATTTAAAATTTATCAAAAAATTGATTTAGAAAAATTAAAAAATAAAAAAATATTAAAAAAAAATATTTATAAATATTTATTTTTAAAAAAAAAAATCGAAATTAGTAATTTATATGCAGTAACACTTAGAAAACCAGAAAACTTACTTTCTAAAAACGGGACAAAAATTTTTGATATATTGAATGATTTTAAATTAAAAGGAATTATAAAAAAAATTGGAATTTCTATATATACTTGTGAAACATTGGAAAAGATTTTAAACAAGTTTCACATTGATTTTATTCAAATCCCAGTTAATCTTGTAAATATTTCTGTGTATAATGAAACTAAAAAAATTATAAAAAATAGAAAAATAGAAATTCATGCAAGATCGATTTTTCTTCAAGGATTATTATTACGAAAATTTAATGAATTACCAATTGAATTAAAATTTTTGACAAATTTTTGGAAAAAAATAGATAAAAAATTCCAATTATGTAATATTGACAGATACCAAGCTTGTGTCAATTTTGTTATGAATTTAAGAGTTGATAAATTAGTTATTGGCCTTGATAACGAGTATCAGTTAAAAAAATTATTAAATGTAAAAAAAATTAAAAAAACTATCCCACATTTTAAAATTAACAACAAAAAATTTATTAGTCCAATTTATTGGTCAAGTCTTAAGAAGTAATTACTTAAATTTTTTGATTGAGTTCGTTTAAAGCAAGCTTAAATAGATGATATAAAAGTAAAATTGTTTATTATAAATCTTTTAATTAAGAATAAAATCTCGCAAAAAGAAAACAATTGAGATTAAAGTAGTATATTATGTATTTAAATGAAATTAAATTAAAATATAGATAGAATATACATTTGTTATAAAAAAAACAGCTCAGATAATATTTTTAGCACTATAAATAAAATATTAAAAAAAAACTTTTTCTTAAATATTAATTAATAGTTTAGCTGTGTTTAAAAAGAAAATCTAATCTGATGAAAATTGTTACAAAATTAAAAAAAAGAATATGCGGTTAAAAAAAATTTTATAAAAAAAAATTAAATATATAAAAAAGTTTTTTTTGAAAATTGAATACTTTAAATAAATATGTATTTTAAGAACTTAAAATAAATTTATTTTATTATGAAAAAAAATATTTTAATAGTGGCCGCTCATCCTGATGATGAAGTTTTTGGTTGTGCCGGAACTGTTGCTAAACTTATAAAAAAAAAATGGAATGCTCACCTTTTATTTTTTACAGACGGGATTTCTGCAAGAAAAAAAATTAAAAATTTAGAATTTAAAGTTAAAAAAAGAAGATCTGCTGCATTAAAATCCTCAAAAGTAATAGGTATTAAAAATGTAAAATTTTTATCTTTTCCTGATAATGGTTTAGACAAAGTTAAATTAATAGAGATTATAAAAGAAATCGAAACTTATATGGACAGATTTAAACCAGAAATAATTTTTACACACTCTAATACTGATCTAAATATTGATCATGAGATTGTTAACAGAGCAGTAATTACAGCGACTAGACCACAGCCTAACAGTTATGTAAAAAAAATTCTTTTATTTGAGACATTGTCCAGTACTGAGTGGAATTTTTCTAATAAAAAATTAAATTTTAAGCCTAATTATTTTGTGGATATTAAAGATACTATAAAAATAAAAATTAAAGCTATTAAAGCTTATAAGTCGGAATTAAGAAAATGGCCCCATCCCAGATCAGTAAATGGGGCAAAGATTCTAGCAAATTACAGAGGACAAAGCGTCGGTCTTAAATTTGCTGAGGCATTTTTTTTATTAAGAGAAAATTCTTGAGAATATTATTTAGATTTGATTCAGGTAAAGTAATTGGTCAAGGCCATTTATATAGATGTCTTGAACTAGGAAATTTTTTTAAAAAAAAAGGTCATGATTGTTTTTATTTGACTAATAACTTTGATGTTAAATTAAAAAAATATTTTTCAATCAATAAAAATAATATTTTTTTAACAAAAAATAAGTTCTTTTTAAAAAATAAAAGAGTAACAAATCATTTTTTGAGATGGGAAAACATATTTCAAATTGAAGATGCCAAATTAGCAAAATATTTAATTCTTAAAAATAACATAAATATTGTATTTAGAGATCATTATGGTCTTGATTATATTTGGGATAAAGAGTTATCAGCTAGTTGCAGATTAATAGTAATAGATGATTTAAAAAAAAATAAAAATTATTGCGATATATATATAAATTATCACTATAAATTTTTTAAAAAAAAAGATTTTAATTTATTATTAAAAAAGAATTGTTTAACCTTATTAGGTGAAAGATATTTTATATCTAAAAATATTAATTTTCCTAAAGATAAAAATAAATTTACCAATCAAATTTTTGTTTATATGGGCGGAGCAGATAAGCACGATTATACTAGTTATGTATTTAAATGTCTCAACAATAAACTTCTAAAGCATTATAAAAAAATTTTTCTTCTAAATAAAATGAATGCAAAACATAATAACATACAAAAAATGGCTAAAGCCAATAAATATTGCAAAATATTATACTCACCAATTAAAGATATAGAAAAATATTATATTAATTCTTCATTATCTATTACGGCTGCAGGGGTTTCAATGTACAATCAAATTCTTTGTAGAGGAAATAGTCTAATAATACCTCAATCAAATAGTCAAAAATTAATTTCTAATATTCTAGCAAAAAAAAAATTATTTCATATATTAAATAATATAAATCGTTTAGATGCTAAAAAAATTTTATTTGCAATAAAGAATCCATTAAATTTAAAAAATAGTTTTTTAGATTTTTATGGTAAAAGTAGAATTTTAAAAAAAATTCAAAATATAATTTAAACTTTATATATTATCTCAAATGTATTATAAAAATTTGTGCTCTAACTAGTTTTATAATTAATAACAATTAAATTTCATTTTTAAAAAAAATGTTATTTTTATATAGGATTAGATCAAATTTAAAAAAATATTAATTCTATTATTATGAAAACTGGAATTATAGTGCAATCTCGAATGGGTTCTAAAAGATTACCAGGAAAAAATCTTCTTTCTATTAGTAAAGACAAAAAGTCTTTAATTGAATTGGTAATTCTGAGATTAAAAAAATGTAAAAAAGTAAATCAAATCGTCGTAGCAACTTCAAAAAAAAAACAGAATGATATTCTTGTAAGAAAAATTAAATCTATGGGTATTAAATTTTTTAGAGGTGATGAAAACGATTGTTTGGAAAGATATTATTTGACTGCAAAAAAATATAAAATTGATAATATAATTAGAATTACTTCTGATTGTGCATTAGTAGATCCAAAAATGATAGATGAGTTTATTGATTTATTTAATGAAAAAAAACTAGATTATTTATCTAATACTTTTGACTATAACAAATTTGATACTGGAAATTGGAATTATTATGATGGCTTTGATGTAGAAATATTTACTATGGATTTATTAAATTATGTACAAAAAAAACATAAAAAAAAATTAAGGGTAGAAGGAGGCGTAATTTCTCCGTTTTTGAAACAATTTCCAGAAGAAAAAAAAAAAATTAAATTTTTTATTCCAAAATCAAGAATTTTTTTAAAAAAAACTTTTAAACTTTCGATTGACACTTCTGAAGATATCAAATTGGTTAGAAAAATTTATAATTATTTTCACCCAGATATATATTTTAATTATGACGACATTATTTTATATTTAAAAAAATATTCAAAAAACTATAAAATAAATAAAAATACAATTGCAATTAAAAAATCTGAGAGATTAATATTAGGTCAAAATATGTTGGTCTCAAAAAATCATAATATGATACTGCCCAAATTATGGCCAACGTATTTTAGCAAAACTAGTGGTTATAATGTGTGGGATCTTGATAGAAAAAAATATTCTGATTTATCTTTGATGGGGGTTGGCACAAATACGTTAGGTTATTCTAATAAAATTGTTGATAATGCTGTAAAAAAAACTATCTCCAATGGTAATATCAGTTCTCTAAATTGTTATGAAGAGGTTAAGCTTGCTGAAAAATTATTGTCTTTACATCCTTGGTTTCAGAAAGCTAAATTTGCAAGAACAGGAGGAGAAGCTAATGCTATTGCGATAAGAATTGCTCGATCTAATACTCAAAATACTAATGTTGCTTTATGTGGTTATCATGGATGGCATGATTGGTATTTATCTTCAAACATTGGAAACAATTCAAGTTTAGATAAGCATTTACTTAAGGGTTTAAATCCAGTCGGTGTTCCCAAAGAGCTAAAAAATACGTCTTTTACCTTTAAATATGGGGATTTTAAAGCGTTTGAAAAACTCATAAGTATAAAGAAAATTGGCATTGTAAAAATGGAAGTTTGTAGAAGCACACAACCTAATATTAATTTTTTAAAATCAATTAGAGAAACATGTGACAAAAAAAAAATTATTTTGATATTTGATGAATGTACTACTGGGTTTAGAGAAACTTTAGGTGCATTGCATAAAAAAATTGGAATATATCCAGATATATCAGTTTTTGGTAAGGCTTTAGGTAATGGTTATGCAATAAATGCGATCTTAGGAAAAGACTCTGTTATGGATTTCGCTAGTCAGAGTTTTATTAGTAGTACATTCTGGACAGAGAGAATTGGGCCTACTGCCGCATTGAAAACTTTAGAGGTTATGGAAAAAACTAGTTCTTGGGATAAAATAACAAATGTTGGAAAGAATTTCATTAAAATTTGGAAAAATATTTCTAGAAAAAATAATTTAAATATTAAAATTGAGGGCATCCCATCATTAGCAAAGTTTTTTTTTGAAAAAGATCATTTAATTCTGAAAACTTTACTAACGCAACAGTTTCTAAAGTATAATATTTTAGGAACAAATAGTATTTATGCATGCATTTCTCATGATGAAAAAATTTTGAAAAAATATGAGTATTTTTTGGACAAAATATTTTATAAAATTTCTGATATTTATCGAAAAGGAAATAATCCAAGAAAGTATTTAATTGGTGAAGAAAGTTATGCGCCTTTTGCCAGATTAAACTAAGTTATAAAAAATAAATTTAGTATTTAGATTACCTGTATAGTTGTGAGCCTATGTTTTTGTTAGTTAATAGGTTAAAAATAATAAATTTATAAAAAAATAGTTATAAATCTGCTATTAATTTTGAACTATTTTGTATGCTATAAAATATATAACTAATGAATAAGTTTTTTAAAAAAACTTTCATATTTTGACAAATAATCCTCTCGATAGTTAGTATAATCGAAAATATATTCCTCTCTTGATTTTTGTATTTCTGTAGAATTCCACCAGTCACTTAGTCTGTCCCAATTATTATTAATAAAATTTGAAGCATTTTTTATATCATAAAAAGCTATATTGTTTTTTAAAAATAAATTTACATATTTTTTAAATTTTTCTTCAAAATCCCAATGGTCTTTAAATAAAATTAAAATTGTTGGTGTATTTAAGAACATACTTTCAAAAAATGCAGTTTGAGCATAAGTGAAAATAATTAATTTAGAATTCTTTAGTGTTTCAAAAAAACTATTTTTCTTTGGGGTATCGACTGCATTTTTACCAAATATTTTTTCAAAACGTTTAGTGGCATTAAAGGAGGAATAGTTTTTATTTCTAAATTTAATAACATTTCTAATTTTTTTATCAAAAAGTTTAACCATGCTTACAATGGCTTTAAACTCAAAGATAGAATTATACAAAGACGGTGTAGATTGCATTTTAAATAAATATTTATGAGCCTCAGTGAATATAATTGTACAATTAATTCTTTTTTTTGATTTTATATTTATTTCTTTATTTATGATTGGTAAAGTAGGCGGTAGGTAAATTGTCTTGTCTGATTTTAATCTTTTATTCCAAATTACAAATTTATGACTAATTGATTCTTGATAATTAAAGAAGCCACTAAATTTTGTTGTTTGTATACCATGATCTATAAATATTAATTTCGAACCATTGCTAACTGCCTCAGCACAATATATTTTTAAAATATCATTATAAAATAAAGATGTTGTGATAATATTCTTCTTTATTTTTGAAAAATTTTCAATTGATGACTGAATTTTGGGATAGTTCTCAATATACGACATAGGTATGTTTAACGATATGTTGTCTAATAAAAATTTTAAAAAAAAGTCTTTGGTTTTGTATTTAGTAGCATAGATTTTAATTTCATTTCGTAGTTTCGCATTATAAGTATTTATATTCAGCGATTTTCTAGGAAGAATAAAACTATGATCGAGTAACGGAAGTATTTTTAATTTCAAACATAAACTATAAAATTTTTTTTTAGGAAAATAAAAATTATCAAAATATATTTTTGAATTTTTTATAAAATAGAAAAAAATTATTTTCAAAATAAAATTTTTTAAAGAAATAAAGAATAGGTTAAAATTTAAAAAATGATTTTTTTTTGTTTTAGTACTGTCATTTAAAATTGTTTTTTTTACAAAAACTATATTTTTTAGACCTATAAAGTTAAATATTTTTTTCAATTGGTAAAAATTATAATAATCATCCAAAACGTATTTATTTATATAATCACTATGATCTAAAACTTTAACATAATTTTCTGAAACATAATCCTCAACTTGAAATTTTTTTTTTGTTCTCTTTAAGAATTTTGCGATTTTCCACTTACTAAAAAAAAAAGCAGTATAATGACATATCCACGGATATACTAATATTCTCCAATAAATATCGCTTTTTTTTAATCTAAATATTCTATTTAATTTTATTTTTAAAATTTTTAAAATTTTATTATTTATATTTTTTAAATATAAATAATCTTTTTTTTTTTTTAAAATTATATCTTTAAAAATTATATCATTAAATTTTAAAGTTTCGTTTTTTAAATTTTTAGAAAAAACAGATAAATAGGTCGAGTTTTTTTTTTTAATTATATTTGTAAGAATTAGTTTTGTTGTCACAATTTAAAGACTTTTAACATTATTATAATATTTTGGTTGACTAGAGGAAAATTTGATTATTAATAAAAATTTATATTTAAATTTAAATATTATTAAATTTTATACCATGGATATAATTAAAATAAATAAGTATATTTCAAGAATAAAAAAAGATGGCTTTATAATTTTACCAAATCTTCTTAAAAAAGAAGAGTGTGCTAAACTAGTAGAAAAAATAAAAAAATTACACAAAGAAATAAAAAATAATTCGAACCATTTTCTTAATAATGGACAAGGGACTATAAGGGATATCGATAATTCACATCGTGCTTCAAAAAATGGACAAGAGACATTAAGGGATCTCGTTCTCAGAGATCCGAAGACATATTTAAATTTAATCGATATTCCTGAAATTATAAAGATATTAGAAAATATATTTCACGATAATTTTATTCTAGATAACTTAATGGCTAGCAATACTTGCAAGGTTGATAATAATTATAGTGCAAAAAAACATATAGACTCACATTTGGCAGTAAAAAAATTTCCTTTAACGTTAGATGTTGTAGTTATGATTTGTTGTAATGATATTGACAAAAACAATGGATCGACAATAGTATGGAAAGGAAGTCAAAATTCAGGAATTAGAATACAGAATAATCAATATAAATTTAAAGAAAATAAGTATAAAAAAATATATTTAAAAGCTAATGCTGGATCAGCAATTATTTGTTTAGGTCATACTTGGCATCAAATAGGTAAAAATGTTAATGGGAAAGATAGATGGGTAATATTATGTCATTATAAAAGATGGTGGATAAAGCCTGCTACAGATTTTACCAAATGTGGAAAAAGAATTTTTAGATTATTAAACAATAAGCAAAAAGAACTTTTCGGATTTAACTCTATATCTCCAAAGTTTAATCTAAAAAAAAAAACTAGAAGGTATTATACATTGAGCAAAATTGAAAAAATCCCAAAAAATTATATAGACATTAATAATTATTAAAATTTAATTTAATGCCGTAACTTTAAGTAATTTTTGCCTATTAATTATTTTTTTTGTTTTTATAAATCTGTTTAATTACATCTAAATTAAACTAAATTTTTTTTAATTTATTTTTCTATTTCTTTAATTAATTTTTCTTTATAAAATTTTCAGTCATTTTACATTTAAGAGAGAACCCAAAAAATAAGCCGTAGTTTAAAAAATATTTTAAATAAATTACTTAATAATTTAAAAATAAATTATAGATAATTATTCTTTTCGCACACTAAATTTTTTAACCTCGTATATTTGATAAATAAACTTTTCTAAAATAGCAATATTTAAACAGCCAATTACCTATCGTACAAATTAATGTTTTAATCAATTTTGAGGTATTATTATCTAAAAGAGGTATTTCATTAATAATTGTTTTTACCATTGATCGATTTTTTTCTATTCATAATTTAGCAAAGCTATCTAATTTAAGATAAATTTAGAGCAAGCTTTTTTGATTTGTGTAAGAGCATTTTCCTTAATTTAGATATCATGTTCAAATTTAATTGAGAATTTTTCAATAATTGTCTTATATTTTTCTAAAATTTTTTTTTTGTTCGCCAACCAATTAGTCTTTGTTAAACCAAAAAAATAAACGCCTATTCGTTTTCCATTCCTTTCAAGGTTTTCTTTTCTAAATCCCTCTTCAACAAAAAAAAATTTTTTATGTAGTTTTACTACAGTTTCATTAGTTTCAATAACTTCACAGTTTAATTTTTCAATACCTAATACATTAAAAACATGTTCTATAAGATTGTATTCAAGAGCGGCTCCTAAACCACCTCGTTCTTTTTTATCCAAATAAAATTCCCAGTCAGCTTTTTTATTAAGTATATCCAATGCTTTTACGCTAACTGCTCCAATTATATTATTTTGTTCGTTAAATACAGCAAAGACTATTTGTTTTTTATCTGACTTTAATTTATCAATCCATTGCAAATGTTCATTTAGTCCTATTTCCTTCTCTGTATACATTGCTGATCGAATACTTGCTTGGTTTCTTATTTCTCTAATTTTTAGCTGTTCTTCGATGGTTAAGGTAGTTAGTATTTTAAGCGTAAAATATTTATTTTTTTTCTCTTTTTTTATCATTATTAAAATAAATATCAGATTTAATAATAATAGTAATACAAGTAATAGAATATAAAAATTAATTATAGTTAAGTATTTTTTTAGATGATCTTAAATATTCTAAAAAAAATAAAACTACATTTGAGAGTGACTATTTATTTTAAATCGAAAGGAAAGTGCATACACTAAAGTATTATCTTTAAGATTTTATTCTTTTACTAATAAAAGGACAAACTTGGATGACTATAGCGAAACCTTAAGTTCCTCTTGAACAGCTTTTTGTTGATATAAAATTTTTATCGTCTAAAATAATTTCAAATTATTTTTTTAAAAATTACTGTGGTGAGATTTAAAAATAGTTCAAGAAATTAAAAATAATTTTTCAATACTTTTGATAACTTGAGTATGAATTGGTTTAAAGAAAAAAAAATAATTATTAATTTTGATAAATAATGAATAAATATAAAATTAAAAATAAAGTTATTGGAAACTCTATTTTTATAATTGCTGAAATAGGTATAAACCACGACGGTAGTTTGTCTAAATGCAAAAAGTTAATTAAATATGCAAAAAAATCTGGCGCAGATGCAGTAAAATTGCAAATCACTAACCCACAAGAGAGTTATTCTATAAATACAAAGTCTTTTCGAATCTTTAATAAAAATTTGCTTAAATTTAATGAAATTAAAAAAATTAAAAATTATGCAAAAAAACTAAATATTATTCTCTTTGCAACGCCAGGTGATTTTTCTAGTCTTGAAATAGTAAAAAAACTAAACTTTCCAGCAATTAAAATTTCATCAGGTTTATTAACTAATCTACCATTAATAAGAGAAGCAGCTAAAATAAAAAAACCTATAATTCTTTCGACAGGATTTTCAAATTTAAATGAAATTACTGAAGCGGTAAAAACAATTAAAAAATTTCATAATAAAATAATGATTTTAAAATGTACATCAATTTATCCAGCTCCAAACTCGAGTTTGAATTTATTATCAATTAAAACTCTTCAAAGAAAATTTAAAAATGTTATAGGATATTCCGATCATTCACTAGGTGATTTAGCATGTATAGTAGCTGTAAGCTTAGGTGCTAAAATTATAGAAAAACATTTTACTTTAAATAATAAAAAAAGCTCAGCAGATCACAAAATTTCATTAATACCTAAACAATTTAAAAGAATGGTAGAAAAAATTAGAGATATAGAGGTATGTTTAGGAAAAGAAAACATTTTTCGTACAAAATACGAAGAAAAACAAAAAAAATTTTATCTTCGGACACTAGTAGCAAGTTCATTTATTAGAAAAAATCAAAATTTTAGTTCTTTTAATATTTCATTAAAAAGATCAAATTTAAAAGGGCCAAGACTTCACCCAAAAAATTACTATAAAATTTTAGATAAAATTGCAAAAAAGAACATTAAAAAGGGCGAGTTAATTAGGTTAGATTATGTAAAATGAAATTGTAAAAAATAATTACTGTAACTGGTTAATTTAATCAAGATTATAGTAGAATAAATAATAAAGCATTAAGAAAAAAGTTAATCTTTATTTAAGATTAATTGTAATAAATGCATTTATAAAAAGATAAGAATTATTTGAAAAACATCTGTTACTAAATATAATTCTTATAATTAAAAATAATTTTAAAAATAAAAAAAATTATTTGAATTTAATAAATAATAATCCTAACAGTTATTTTTAAAATATGTTCTTAGTAGAAATCTTTTAGACTATTAGACCAAGTTATGAAAAATAAAATTAATATTTTAATTACTTGTGTAGGTGGGGAGTATGGACCTGAATTAATAAGTAGTTTTAGAAATAACAAATTTATAAAACAAATTAGAATAATAGGAGTAGATACAAAAGAAAGTCTAATATCAAAAGAATTTCTTGATAAATTTTATTTAGTACCTGCTCCAAAAAAAAAAAATTATATAAAAATAATAGATAGAATAATTAAAATTAACAAAATTAGTTTAATTTTACCGACATCTGACGAAGAAAGTTTAATTCTCTCTAAATTTTATCAAAATTCTAAAGTTAAAATTATCTGTTCTAACTATAAACAATTAAAAATATTAAGTAATAAAATAGAGACTTATAAAGTATTAGAATATAATAAAATTCCTTTACCAATATGGTTTCAAATATATTCTGAAAATGATTTTATTAAAGCAATTAAATATTTTAAAAAAAATAATAAATTATTTTGTGTAAAACCAGCAGTATCAAGAGGTTCAAGAAATGTTTTGGTTATTAACAATAATTTAAAAGGTATACATAATATTGGAAATAGTAGAGAAAGACATTTAAGCTTTAAAACTTTTCTAAAAGTTTATAAAAAAATCTATAAAAATAAATACCCATTAATTATGATGGAAAAGCTCAAGGCAAAGGCATTTGATTTAGATATCTTAAGTAAAGACGGCAAGCTAATTAATGTTGTCTGCAGAAAAAGAGTAGATTCAATCTTGCATTATAAAGGACATTTAATATTTAATAATAAATATTTATATAGTTTAGCTAAAAAATTGTCGAAAATATTTAATTTAAATTATCTACATGACTGCGATTTAATGCTCGATAACAAGGGGAATTTCAGAATATTAGAAATTAATCCAAGACCCAGTGGTAGTGTTGCTCTTAGTATTTCAGCAGGAGTCCCTTTGATTGAAAATTTATTGTGTATATATCTTAACAAAAAAAAATTTTTCAAAACAAAAAAAATTAAAAAAATCGCTTTGCCTTATACAAAAATTTTATCAATATAAATTTTTTTTAATTTTAATAAATATATATGTTATTTTTGGAATAAATAGATCGAATTTTAAAGATGGTTTTTATGGACTTTTATGTATTCATTCATCAATAATAATTTTAAATTTAAAACAAATGTAATCATGTGAAGGAAGCAAGAAAACAAGAAACAATTGCTATAGTGATGGAAAATATTTCCTATGGAGGTGCTACAACACATTTAATTAGTCTTATTAACAGTGAAAAATTCCGTAAATTTAAATTATTGATAATTACAAATAAAACTAATAATGCAAAAAAAACAATTTTAAAACTATCAAAGAATAAATTTATTGATGTATTAACTTATAGTTCATTTAATACTATCTTAGAAAATAATTATTTTCTCAAATTTTTTTTTTTAATTTTAAGAACATTATTTTTTTTTTTTTCGATTTTTCAAATGTTATTATTATTAAAAAAAAATAAATTTGATTTTCTTATTGGTGATTGCGGTGGATACGGAAATTTTAGAACCGAGATGGCAGCAATTATTGCTGGTAGAATTCTTAAAAAAAAACTATTTTTATTAATACATCATAATTATACAAAACCTATAATTTGGGATAATTTAATAAATTTTATAAATATTTTTTTAGGCAAATTTTTGCACGGTATTGTTTTTGTTTCGCATGCAACAAAACAGTCAATTAAAGAAAATACCAACTTACTAAAATATTTTAAAAGAAAAAGTACAGTAATTCATAATGGTGTAGAATTAAAAAAAATTAAAAAAAAAAAAATTAATTATTTTAAGTTTAATAAAGGAATTATTAAAATAGGTATGTTATCAAGAATAGAACCTTATAAAGGGCAGGATGATCTTATAAAAGCATTTAATATCATACCTGAGAATTTAAAAAGCAGGTTTAAAATTTTTTTTATTGGGTCAGGAAAAAAAAAATACATTTTAAAGCTAAATAATGAAATTAAAAAGCTTAAAATAAAAAAATATTTTAAAATTTTAAATTATTTAAATGTTGATAGTTTGAGTATAATCAAAAATTTTGATTTGATAATTTCTTTGACAAGAGATTTTGAAGCTTTTGGATATTCAATCGCAGAATCTCTTTATGCCGGTGTCCCTGTAATATCTACAAAAGTTGGGGGTGTAAGGGAGTATTTGAATCATAATAATTCCATCCTTATAAATCCAGGAGATATAATTGATTTAAAAAATAAACTAATTAAATTTGCTATTAATAAAAAGAGTGATTCAATAAATGAAAAAGTAAAAGCTGGTAAAAGATTAATACTTACAAAATTTAATTCAGAAATTATGTCGCAAAAATACTATAAATTTTTTTTGCAGATTTAATTATTTGACTTTAATACTGTGAAGTAGATTTTAAAAATTGAAAAAAATAGATTTACAATAAATTGTTATAAAAAATATTTAATTAACTGCTAATTTATATAATTTGATTAATTACGTTAAATTTAAAAAATTATTTTAATTTTAATATATTATTTTTAACTATTACATAAACAAATGCAAATTTAAAAAAAAAAAAAAATCCATTGAAAAAATAAAAAATATTTCATAAAAATAAAAAAAAAAAAAAATCAAAAATTAATTAAATAATAAAAAAAAAAAATCAAATTTAAAAAAAAAAAAAAATCCATTGTAAGAATTAAAAATATTTCCGTAACTTCTAAACGGAAAAACCTCCAAGATTAATGTAATAATAAGAATAGAGTTTACCAAATAATAGCTAGAGTTTTTAATAAACGTATATTTTGCTAACAAAAAAAACTTAATAATAATTGTACTTATAAAAAGAAAAAAACTAAGAATTCCTCCAGAAACTAAAATTTCTAAATATAAATTATGAGTATGACGGGGGCACGCATCAAAATAACCATCTTTTAAAGATTTTTTATCTGTTTGTAATCTATAACTTTTACACCTTGAAGAAAAAGATGACTTACCAGATCCAATAAAAGTTTTTTCAAAGAAAATTATATTTATTGAATCTTTATAAATTGACCCATATGAATAATAATTAATTATTTTATCTTCTGTTTTATTAACTCTAAAATTTTTTTCGGCTATGACTTCTATATATGTTACAACGTAACGTTTATAAAGTTTTTCATACTTTAAAATTATTAAGAAAAATACTGGCAAAATTGTAATCATAATAATAAGTAACCTATAATCTTTTTTAATGCTTAATATACAAATAAAAAAAAAAAAAATTAAAAATAATAAGAAAGGCATCCTGTCAAAGCTTAATAATATTCCAAGGCCTACCAAAATAATAAAAAAAAATCTTATTAAGGTATTTTGCTTGTCAAGATAATAAAAAAAAATAAGACCAAAAAAAAAAAAATTTAATAAATAAGTTCCTGCGATTGCTCTTTCTCCAAAGATGGTTGAGAATCTATTTGCAATTTCTTTATTTCCGAAAATATCATTACCAATTAAGTGCATTAATATTATATTTATCGATATAAAAATCGTACAAAATAATGAGGTTTTAAAAAAATTCTCAAATCTTATTAAATTATGCAGTAAAATATTTTTTGTTAAAAAATATACAAAGAAAAACCTAATTATGCTTAATTTTTCAAATATTTCTAAAGTTAATATTTCTATTTGAGATTTATTATAAAGAAAAATTTCTCTTAAAGATGAAATTATAATTACACAAAAGAATAAAAATAAAATGAGGTCTAAAATATCTGTTTTAATTTTTAAATTATATTTTTTTATATAGTAAAAAATGGTCGTTAAGTAGACTATACAAAGTAAGTTTGAAACACTTACAGAGGATAAAAAGAATATAGGTATAAGTAAAAATAAGAAATTTAGTGTCTTATGATCTCTTTTAGACTCTAAGCTGATCGTCATTTCAAAAATAAAAAGTTAAAAATATTTTTTAGTAATAAATTATTCATTTTAATAGTTAGAATTTAAAATCATTAAAGACATAAATTTAAATAAAACATAATTATTAATTTATTTTGATTAATAATATCTTTAGCTATTTAAAAATTATATAGATTTAATACAATGTGAAATTATGTATGGATTAAAAGAATATTTATCATTATCAATTATCATATTACTAACAACTTTACTAATATTTTTTCTAATTAAAATAAAAAAAAAAAAATTTTTGGTTAATCTTTTAGATTGTGACTTTTCTAAAATTCAATCTTTTCATAAAAAGCCGGTTTTAAAAATAGGTGGAATTTTTATTTTTTTTTATATAACACTTTCTTATTTATTTTTTAGAGATTTGTTATTAAGGGACATATTTTATATGTCTTCTTTTATTTTTTTTTTTTCTATTTTAGAAGATTTAAAAATAAAAATTAATCCAGTAACAAGACTAGTGATATTATCTATAATTATATTTTTTTTTGTAAAATTATTTAATTTAAAAATTTATTCAGTCCAATTTTATAATTTTGATATGTTTTTAAATAGTCATCAAATTTTTTCACTTATATTCTCCACATTGTGTATTCTTTTTATCATAAACGGATCAAACTTCATTGATGGTTTTAATGGACTTTTAACTATTCATTCATCAATAATAATCTTGATATTAAGTATTATTAATTTTTATTTTGGTAATTTTGATTTATTCTTCTTATCCATTTTATTTTTAATATGTATAAGCATACTTTTAATTTTTAATTTCCCTGTTTCAAAAATTTTTTTAGGTAATAGCGGTTCTTATCTAGTTGGTTTAATTTTATCTATATTAATTATTTTAACCTCACAAAGAACACAATATCATAAAGTATATCCTTTCTTTTTTGCATGTTTATTAAATTATATTTTTTTTGAAGTTTTTTTTTCATTTTTTAGAAAAATTTTTTACGAAAGAAAAAACCCACTTTATCCAGATAAAAAACATTTGCACATGCTAGTCTTCAAACATTTTAAAACACATGTTAGAACCACATTATTAATAAATTTTGTTTATTTTATTACAATAATCTTGGCCTTATTTTTTTTAAAATATCCAGGTTTTTTGAAAGCTTTATTTATCTTACAAATATTTTTATACTTATCCTTTTATTTAATCTTAATTAAAAAAAATAAATTTTAACTGGTTCTAAGTATTTTCTAAAAATTACATTAAGTCTTTTGTGATTATTAATTTTTATAAAAATTACTTTTCTATTTTTTTTATATAAATTTAAGACTAATTAAAAATATTTATTATGAAAAAAAAAAATTTAGTAACAATATTAGTAAATTCATTCAATGGAGAAAGAACTATTTATGAAACAATAAAATCTGCTCTAGCACAAACACATAAAAACTATGAAATTTTAATAATAGATGATGCATCAAATGATAATACTATTTACTTAATTAAAAAATTTAAAAATAAAAAAATAAGGCTTTATATAAATAAAAAAAATATTGGGCTTGGTAGAAGTAGAGTTTTAGCTCAATCAAGAATACGAGGTGAGTATGTTTGTATTTTAGATCAGGATGATGTTTGGCATAAAAATAAAATTAAAAGTCAATTAAGATCTTTCTTGAATAATAAAAAAATTGGATTAGTTGCAACAGGGTACAAACTTATTGACGAAAATAATAAGACCATTTCTTTAGAAAATAAATACTATGATACGAAAAATTTTATAAATTATTTATCATTTAAAAATATTTTTGCACATTCAACAATAATGTATAAAAAAAAATATGCTGAGTCTGTAGGTTGGTACTCGAAAAAATTAATATACGCTCAAGATTACGATCTTACTGTAAAATTACTTAAAAATTACGAATTTAAATTTTTAAAAAATTTTTTAGTAAAGATAAGAGTTGATAAAAAATCAATGACTAGAAGTAATATTTTTCAGTTCAATGTAATAAATGAGGAGTTAATTATCCTTAAGAAGATAAGAACTATTTATGATTTAAGTATAAAAAACTTAATAAAAAATTTTTATTGTGTTATTAAAATGAAAATAAAACTTTTTTTTTATTATCTTAAAATTATTTAGTACAGAATAAAATTAGATTTAAATTTAATGCTAAAAAAAAAAATTTATCTAGCTGGGTGTGGCGGGATGCTAGGAGAGGCATTTTATAAAGTTTTTTCAAAAAAATATAAATTAAAATGTACAGATATTAACATTAATGAAAAATGGCTATCTTATCTAGATTTTCGAAAATATAAAAACTATTTTACTGATGTAAAAAAATTTAAACCAAATTATTTATTTCATTTAGGAGCTTATACAGATTTAGAGTACTGTGAAAAAAATAAGAGAGATGCTTATATAACCAATACAAAGTCTGTAATAAATGCTGTTAGAATTTCCAATAAATTAAATGTCCCGCTTATTTATATAAGTACAGCAGGAATATTTGATGGAAAAAAAAATACTTATGATGATTGGGATAAACCAAAACCATTAAGTCAATATGCTAGAACTAAGTATCTAGGTGAGATTTATATTCAAAAGTATTCTTCAAGATATTTAATATGTAGAGCCGGTTGGATGATGGGTGGAGGGCCGAAAAAAGATAAAAAATTTATTCAAAAAATTATTTCTCAAATAAAAGCTGGTAATAAAGAGCTATTCGTAGTTAATGATAGACTTGGAACCCCAACATATACTCATGATTTTGCAAAAAATTTAAAATTATTAATAGAAAAAAAACAATGGGGTCTTTTCAATATGGTATGCTCAGGGGTTACGTCCAGAGTTAATGTTGCAAGAGAAATATGTAAAAATTTTAATTTGCAAAAAAAAATCAGAATTAGTAAAGTTAGATCCATTTTCTGGAAAAAAATTTATTTCGCAGCGCGTCCTAATTCTGAGAGATTAATAAACAAAAAATTAAATAATAAGAGACTTAATATTATGAGAAATTGGAAAATTTGTTTGAGAGAATATATAAAAAAATATTATCTTAAAAATGAAGAGTATCAGGTCCTTAAATAATTAAAAAATTCTTAAGAAGATTAAATGGTTGCGGGGCTTGGATTTGAACCAAGGACCTTCAGGTTATGAGCCTGACGAGCTACCAGACTGCTCCACCCCGCGATTTTATTTAATTATATTATCATAAACACAATAATAAAAAAAAATATTTACTTATAGAAGCCTAAGATATAAACAATTTTGCCTGGTAATTTTTGCAAAGGAGTCACACCCGATCCCATTCCGAACTCGGCAGTTAAGCCCTTTAGCGCCAATGGTACTTTGTCTTAAGACACGGAAGAGTAGGTCGTTGCCAGGCTTA
>Ga0169931_10001858_pt1 | contig 34903 bp, 50 predicted proteins | sample Kivu_15m_20L_FD_129675 | JGI IMG/M metagenome (GOLD analysis project Ga0169931, IMG submission 129675) | Freshwater microbial communities from Lake Kivu, Western Province, Rwanda to study Microbial Dark Matter (Phase II) - Kivu_15m_20L... | ecosystem: Environmental > Aquatic > Freshwater > Lake...
AAATCGATAACATTACCGGAAATTTCTGACTTAAAAAGATTAGATACGTAATTACCAATTTCCACGGAATTCCCGCGGTTAAATGTTCCCAAAAAATCCAAACCAGCAACTTCTGAACTAAAACGAATACAACGCGTGCAATGAATACAACGTGTCATGATCGTTTTAATTAATGGACCACAATCTTTATCTTCTACACCACGCTTAAAATGAAAAAAACGAGAATAATCACTACCAAACGTTTGTGTTTGGTCCTGTAAATCACACTCCCCTCCTTGATCACATATGGGGCAATCTAAAGGATGATTAATCAATAATAACTCTAAAACATTTTCACGGGCTTTTTTTACAAAAGGGGTATTTGTACGTATACGCATCTCATCTTTTACTAAAGTAACACAAGAAGCTACGGGCTTTTCAGACTCATCAACTTCAACTAAGCACATTCGACAGTTTCCAACAACAGATAACATTTCGTGATAACAAAAACGGGGTATGTTAATCCCTAAATATTTGCATGCCTCTAAAATTGAAGTGTCTGACTTTACTAAGAATTCTAAATCATTGATAAAAATTGTGACCATAGTAAAAAATTAAAAAGACAAATTTCTATTTGAAATTAGTCGCGGCTCAATCAATATAGAATGCCCAGAAGCTAACTTTTGCTCTAAAACACCAATTAATGGAATTAAAATAAGTAAAAAAATAAAGTAAAACGCAGTTGCACCCATACCAATTTCTATGAAAGGACTTTCTACTGGTTTTTGACCAATTCAACCTAAGATTAAAAAATCTGTGGCCAAAAACCAATAAGCGACGCTATAAATTGGCCTAAATTTTCCACTTCGAACAAAAGAAGTATCAATAACAGGCAACAACAGCAATATCAATATTGCGCCAACCATAGCTAAAACGCCCCCTAATTTATCCGGAATAGATCTTAATATTGCATAAAAAGGTAAAAAGTACCATTCCGGAACAATATGCGCCGGTGTTGACATAGGATTCGCTGGTATGTAATTATCCGCATGCCCTAAAATATTTGGGTAAAATACAACAAAAAATGAGAAAAACAAAACTAATACCAAAAATGAAAACAAATCCTTAACATAAAAATACGGAAAAAAAGAAACATAATCCACATTCGTGTTTATACCTAATGGATTGTTTGAGCCATCTTTGTGCAGTAAGCTCAAATGAACGATAACAAGTCCAGTTATGACAAATGGCATTAAGTAATGCAAACTAAAAAAGCGATTAAGAGTCGCATTACTAACAGAAAAACCACCTCAAAGCCATTCCACGATTGAGCTGCCAACTACTGGAATGGCAGAAAATAAATTTGTGATAACAGTAGCTCCCCAAAAACTCATTTGTCCTCAAGGTAATACATATCCCATGAATGCAGTAGCCATCATAAGTAAAAAAATAATAACACCGCTTGCCCATAAACGACCTCTAGGATACATATATGAACCATAATAAAGACCTCGAAACATATGGCAGTAAACAACAATAAAAAACATTGAAGCCCCATTCGCATGAAGATAACGTATAAGTCACCCATTGTTTACATCACTCATGATATGCTCTACACTGCTAAAGGCTAAATCAATATGCGGAGTATAATGCATTGCAAGGAAAATACCTGTTAAAATTTGAATTACCAAGCATAATCCAGCAGCAGAACCAAAACTTCAAAGATAGTTTAGGTTAACTGGAGTGGGATAATCTACAATATGCGATGCAACGAAAGAAAAAAGATAATCTTTATTTAAACGCGACATAAAAATTAAATGAAAAAAGTGACTTACGCTACAAGAATCGATGGACTAAGTTTCGCCACTAATCATTTCACAAAATTTTCTTTCGAAACAGCACGAACAACAATTGGCATGAATCCATGATTTACACCACAGATCTCACTACATTGTCCGTAATAAACACCCTCTCTTTTGATGAAAAGAGAAGCTTGTGTTAGTCTTCCAGGACAAGCATCGACTTTAATACCAAATGAAGGAACACATCAACTATGTAAAACATCTGCTGCAGTAATTAAAACACGAATATGTGTGTCTATAGGTAAAACAACACGATTATCTACTTCTAATAAGCGAAAAGATCCTTTTGTCAAATCATCTGTTGGTATCATATAAGAATCGAAATCCAAGCTTTCACCACCCTGTAAAGTTACAAAATCTGAGTATTCATAACTTCAATACCATTGGTGCCCAATAACTTTTAACGTAATCAAAGGATCGATTAACTCATCAATAGAATAAAGAAGAGCAAAAGATGGAACCGCGATGAACAATAAGATTACTGCGGGTATTATTGTTCACACAATCTCTAAAATACTAGAGTGAACAAAAATTAGCGGTTTGATATTAACTTTATCATTAAAACTTAAAACAAGCTTTCCTAGCAATCAACAAACAAAAACGACAATGCCAATTAAAAAAAAACACAAATAGTTATGAAAATAAATCATACCTTCCAAATTCGGAGTGGCAGGATCTTGTATACCAATTTGTCAAGGCTCCGCGGCATCACAAAAAGAAAAAAGGGTAGAAAAATAGACATAAAAAAATGCCATATGTGACTTTTAAGAATATAAATGCTTAGTATTGGAATCGAACCAACACCTCAAAAGAGAACAAATTTTAAGTCTGTCGCGTCTACCTATTCCGCCAACTAAGCGGGTGAAAAGTGGGGATCGAACCCACAACCATCAAAGCCACAATTTGACACTCTACCATTGAGCTATAATCACCAAAATTTACTTACTGCGCATAAAAGAAAAAGACAAAATTACAATTAGAATTACAACAATACTCTGCTTTAAAGAAAAAAAAATAAAACACAGAATCGCAACACAAATATAAATCAAATAATGCAAAACAAAGCCTGTTTGCATAAATCGGATGTGATTAGATAAAAAAGGAATAAGATTAGTCAAACCAAAAGGGCCAAGTATCTCTAGAATTCCTCGATCAACCGTTTTGTAAAAAAAAGTATAACTACTTAAAAGAATATTCTGATTTATAAAAGCATTATACGCTTTATCAAAATACCATTTTTTATTAAGAAATAGGTAAACAAATTTAAAAACATCTGTTTGTTTTAACTCAAAATAAATATAAACATAATATCTGTAAATAAAATATGCCGTAAACCCCCCTAAAAGCGTTATTAAAAATGGAACTAATTTAATATATAAAGGAATAAATTCTATATCAGATAAAAAATAGTTCTTTGGCAAAATGAAAATACTCGTTCCTCAAAAATCAGTACCAAAACCGATGAATATATCTCTAGATAAAAATCCAATAAATATACTCAGCAACGAAAGTAAAAAGAGAGGTGTTGTCATACGTCAACCACCTTCATGCGCACTTATTGTTTGTATTTTTGAAGAATTTGGATTCGATAAAAATACTAAATACAACAACCTTGTGGAATAAAAAGCCGTACAAAAGGCAGCAAGCACACCTAAAACCATCGCAAAATGACCTGAAATTGTTTGCGACGCGTAACTGATTTCTAAAATAACATCTTTTGAATAAAACCCAGCCAAAAAGGGGAACCCAATCAAAGCTAAAGAGCCTACAATCATTATTGCATACGAGAAAGGCAACAAATTTTTTAAGCCACCCATTTTTCTCATATCTTGTTCATCAGCTAATGCGTGAATGATGGAACCAGCGCCAAGAAAGAGAAGAGCTTTAAAAAAAGCATGATTAGATAAATGAAACATCCCAACTTCATAACTTGATAAACCACAAGCGAAAACCATATAACCCAGCTGGCTGCAGGTAGAGTATGCGATTACTTTTTTTATATCGTTTTGGAATAAACCCGTAGTAGATGCGAAAAAGGCCGTAAGTGACCCAATAACTACAATGAAATTTAACGTGAATGGAGAATATTCAAATATATAAGAACATCTAACCACTAAAAAAACACCTGCAGTTACCATTGTAGCCGCATGAATAAGAGCGGAAACAGGCGTAGGGCCTTCCATGGCATCTGGAAGTCAACTATGTAGACCAAACTGAGCAGATTTACCCATAGCACCTAAAAATAAAAAAATACATATTAAATCTATAACTGGAAATTGAAACGAACCAAGAATGATTTTATAATCAATGGCTAAAGGCACTAGACTAAAAACAATGTCGTAATCAAGACTATTAAAAACGAAATATATGCTAAATAAAGCGAGTAATAAAGAAAAATCACCAACTCTATTAACAAGCATCGCTTTTATCGCAGATTTATTCGCTTGTATTCTTGTAAATCAAAAATTTATCAACAAATATGAAGAAACTCCAACGCCTTCCCAACCCACAAACATTTGCAAAAAATTATTTGCTGTCACTAATATTAACATAAAAAAAGTGAAAAGTGACAAATAAGACATAAATCTAGACAGGTGTGGATCATTCTCCATATACTCCGTAGAATATAAATGCACTAAAGTAGAAATAAATGTAACAACAACTAACATCGTAGCAGTTAAACTATCGAAACAAAAAGCTCAATCTACGAGCAAAAAATCCACGTGGATTCATTTCATTAACCGTAAAATGTAAACATTGCCACTTAAGAGAACATCAAGATACGTATAAAAAGAAATGCATAATGACAAGAAAGTGAATGATGTTGTTGTAAAACAAGTACCATCTTTACCAAGAAATCGTCCAAATAAACTACCACAAACAAACCCCAAAAATGGCAAAACAATAATTAGAAGAAGCATATAAAAATTAAATTAAACTAAGGATAAAGTGGGATTTGAACCCACGGTATTTTTTAATACTCTAGTTTTCAAAACTAACGCTTTAAGCCTCTCAGCCATTTATCCAAAAAGGTGGAATATTACTCAGTAAAAAAGGCTTTTTTAAGGGAGCAAAAAAGCCTTCTCCGATAAAATTAACTTTTATCAGAAAGTCTCTAAATCGCAAACTTTCGATACTTGTGGTGGAAAAAGAATCATCAAAACAGAAAAACGATGAAGATAACTTTAAATTGAAATTAAACGTTCTAAGAGACTTATCAAATAACTGTTTTTTAGAACTCCTAGTTGAGAAAAATTCATGTTTTAATTTTTCTAAATTGTTAAAAAAAAAAGAGCGAACGAAATCGTCAATGGTTCTTGCGTTTTCAAAAGAAATTTTGAAAATAAAGTTACCGCTTTCAGTACGACTTAAATTCGTATTTAAATCTGACAGTTTAAAACGGACATGAGGGGACAAGAAAAAAAATAAAAAAAAAAACATGTACGCGCGCAATTCAGTAAGATCCAAATTTGGATTTTCAAAACCTTGAAAATCCTTAAAAGTATAATGTAAAACAATTTTTTTTAGTCTAGGAATGCCATAAACATTGCTTACGCAATACTTATTTAAAGAATCACAATTGTATAAATGTGTTCTATTATAAAAGCAACTACTATTTGAATATTTGAACATAAAAGCTAAACTTGAAAACAATAAAAAAATAATGTCGTTGTTGAAAGATTAATCAATTCAGAAACAAAAGACGGTGATAATCCAATAACAAAAATAAGAATAAAAAGGGGTAATAATACCGCAAACTCGACAAAAGAAACATCTTTAAATTTCAAAGTATAACTAAGCTTTAAATTTCCAAACATAATACGATTAAATAGTCACAAAGAATAAGCTCCAGAAAGAACTACACCAAATGCACAAACAAAGCAGCAAATAAAATTTGTTTTATAAACACCACTTAATAGTAAAAACTCTCCAACAAAGCTGCTTGTTCCAGGCAATGCAATATTCGCCAAAGAAAAGATAAAGAAAAAAATTGAAAAAATTGGCATAACATGCGCCAGACCACCATAATAATACAAAAAACGAGTATGATACCGATTATATAAAACTCCAATCAATAAAAACATTCCGCCAGAAACAAAACCATGACTAATACTTTGAACAATAGCTCCCTCTATACCAATTAAATTAAAGCTAAAAATTCCTAATGTGACAAGATTCATATGCGCAATGGAAGAATACGCAATTATTCTTTTCATATCTGTCTGACGTATTGCACTCATAGACGCATATAATACTCCGACAGAACAGAATAAATAGATTAATGGAGAAAAAAACAAAGACGCTTCAGGAAATAGAGTAAGACTAAATCGAAGAAATCCATAAACACCTAGTTTTAATAAAACACCAGCAAGTATCACCGAACCGACGGTAGGCGCTTCGACATGAGCTTCTGGTAATCAAATATGAAAAGGAAACATTGGTATCTTCGACGCAAAAGACAAAAAAAACGCTAACCATAAAAGCTTTTGATCAAAAAGTTCAAATTTAAAATAAAATAGGTGTTCTATACTTGAAGTCCCAGTTAAATGATAAATATATAAAATGCCAATCAGCATTAAAATGGAACCACATAAAGTATAAAAAAAAAACATGTATGCTGCCCTTACTTTTCTCTCCCTAGAACCTCAAACCCCGATTATAATATACATTGGAATAAGTATCGCCTCGAAAAAAATGTAAAACAAGAAAAGATCTAAAACAGAAAAAATAACCAATAAAAATAACTCAATAACTAAAAGGTTTAAAGCATATTCTTTATAAAGTTTTTTTTCCTCCCAAATGAAAAGTAAACAGGAAAAAATAAGTAACGAACTTAGGAAAAAAAAAAACAAAGAAATTCCGTCAAGACCGAAAGAATAATTTAAATCTAACAATCCACCAAAATCAAAAGAAATAACTTCTTGAAAGTAGTAAACATTAAAATCAAACTTAGACGCGATTAGACAAGATAAGATCAAAACGATACTAGAGGAAAATAAAGAAATAAAACGCAGTTGCTCTAAATTCGTCTCATCAGTTAAAATCAAAAAGAGGATACTAACAGCTAAAGTAATCAAAATAAAAAGTAACATCATAAGAATTAAATTTAAAATCTACCTATCAATCTCGCCAAAAACAATGTCTTGTGTGCCTATAATGGTAACAACATCGGCAATCATATGACCTTTAGACATTTCATTAAGCGCTTGTAAATGGCCAAATCCTGGGGCTTTTATTTTACACCTGTAAGGCTTATCAGTATTATTTGAAATTAAATAAACACCAAACTCTCCTTTAGGAGCTTCTGTCGCAGTATAAGTTTCCCCAAAAGGCAAAACAAACCCAGACGTATAAAACTTAAAATGGTGTATAACACTTTCCATAGAAATTTTCATTTCACTTCTAGAAGGTGGACAAATCTTCAAGTTGCTATTTTTTACAACACCAACTTCCATTATATTAATACAAGAATTAATAATTCTTAAGGACTGACGCATCTCTTCCACACGAATTAAATACCTATCGAAACAATCACCACTACTACCTACAGCAACAGAGAAATCAATCTCAGAATATATTTCATATGGTTGAGATTTACGTAAATCTCAGGGAACACCAGAGCCTCTAAGCATAACGCCACTAAAACCCCACTCAACCGCATCTTTATAACTTACTACCCCAACATCAACCAATCTTTCTTTTCAAATTCTATTTCCCGTTAACATTTCTTCTATTTCATCAAGACGTACATTAAATTGAGCACAAAATAAATGAACATCATCAAGCAAGCCTAAAGGAATATCTGAAGACACACCCCCTGGCCGTATGTAAGCGGCATGCATTCTGGCCCCAGAAACCCTTTCATAAAACTCCATAAGCTTCTCTCGCTCCTCAAAAGCCCATAAAAAAGGTGTCATTGCACCAACATCCATAGCATGACATCCGACAGCAAGTAAATGATTTAAAATACGAGTAATTTCTGCAAACAAGACACGAATTATTTGAGCACGACGAGGTACGACAATATCACCTAACCTTTCAACGGCGAGAGAAAAAGTATGTTCTTGGCACATCATAGAAACGTAATCTAATCGATCAAAATACGGCAGTGCTTGCAAATATGTTTTATATTCTATTAGCTTTTCTGTCCCCCTATGCAACAAACCTATGTGCGGGTCTGCACGCACTACAGTTTCTCCGTTCAACTCTAAAATTAAACGGAGAACCCCATGAGCTGCGGGATGCTGCGGCCCAAAATTAATAGTAAAATTTTTATGATGTTTATTTAACTCTTTTTTTTTTAATAACATAGCAATAAAATGATATTAACTAGATTGTCAAGGGCTTTCAAAACTAAACACCCGTGAATCTTGGCTAAGCTCTAAAGGTTCAATAACAATTTTCTTCTTGCTTTTGTCATATCTCAACTCAAAAAAACCAGATAATGGGAAATCTTTTCTCATCGGATACCCCTCAAACCCATAATCGGTTAATATTCTTCGCAAATCTGGATGATTATTAAAATAAATACCATACATATCCCATACTTCTCTCTCTCATCAATCACAGTTTTTGAATACAGTAATAATAGAATCTACAGGAGTAATTTCATTAACAAAAACTTTTACTCTTATACGTGAATTGAATAAAAGGCTTAAAAAATCGTAAACAACACCAAACCTATATTGAGAAGATATCAAGTCGACACCAGAAATGCAGGATAATAATCTACATTGACACCCTATATGCTGCTTAAGAAAATAAACAACAAAAATTAAATTCAAATGCGATATTGTAATTATATTCTCTTTCGTTGAATAATGAATAACAGGAATAATTTCACTTAAATTTTTTAATAAAGAAGCTTTCATAAAAATTAAATCCCACTAGAAGAAAATACTATATATTCACAAATCAAAAATAAACTGCTAGGTTTCACAAATAAAATAACAAGAAAAAAAAGAAGAATGGCGCTTATAAAAAAGATAATATCAAGATCCGAATAGGTAATTTGAAATCCTTCTTTATCTTGAACAGAAAAAACATTCGGCTCAAAATAAATAACTTTTATTATCCTTATATAATAAAAAACAGAAATGGAACTAATCAGCATTAACAAAACACCGAATAATACCTGCGAACTTTTTAAAATCTCAGAAACAACGAACACCTTGGATAAAAATCCAGTTAACACAGGAATACCTGCAATAGAAAAAAGGATAATTAAAAATGAAAAAGATAGCACACCGTTAAACTTTGACAAACTAGAAAAACTTGTCAGGAACAAAGGAGTAAGCACTAAATTAGAAAATTCACTTGTTTTTCGTTGAAAAGAATAAAATATTGTAATGTGGCCCCATATTAAAATAGAGGTTATCAAATAGATAAATAAAAAAAAGTAAACAAAAACAAAACTTTCTGGTGTATTTAAAGATAATCCACAAATCATAAATCCAACTTGAGCAATAGAACTAAAAATAATAAGTCTTTTCACTCTTTTTTGACTCAACCCGAAAAAAGTTCCAATGAAAATAGAAAGCAGACCTGAAATCATTAGAATGGGAGATAAATCACCAAAAGCCGAGCCTAAAACCGAAACTCATTTAATAAAAAAAAAAATCATTGGAATTTTAGGAATAATTGAAAAGATAACTGTTGCCGATAGAGGAGCGCCTTCATAAACATCTGGAGACCAAAAATGAAAGGGAGCACATGTCATTTTAAAAAGTAAAATCGAAGTTATCAAAATAAGACCGATATTTAAAATGCATCTTAACTCTATAGAATCCAACGGAAAAAATAAAAGAACTCCTATGTGATTTAAATTAAGTGTTCCCAAAACTCCATAAACGAAACTGCAACCTAACAAAAAAAAACCAGAAATGAAAGAACCTGAAATAAAATACTTTAAGCCAGCATCTGTTGAGAAGGAGGAATTACGCCTTAAACTAGCTAAAACGTAAAAACATAAAGACTGCATTTCTAACGTTAAAAAGAAACTCAAGAAATCGTATGAGCTCATCAAAAGCATTAAAGAAAAAATGGACAGTAAAAAAAGGCTTAAGAACTCCGTAAAATTTAATGTCTGTAAAATAAAGGACCTTAAAATAATCGGCAAACACCCAATGCAAATAAAAAAAAAGAAAATTTTTGCCTGACGAACGCCTTCGTCATTCAAAAAGATAAAATTATTTAAAAAACCCTCAATACGCAAATTAACAAGCAATATCAAGACGGATGTCAAGATAAAAAATGTTTGGCTACTAACTTCTTTGCTAAGCAAAGGAAAATTGTGCTTTTGATTGTTAATAGAATATGTATTAAAAAGAAGCTGAAACAAAATGCAAAAAGAGAGAAATATCTCTGGAAAAAACGATTTCAATACAACAGGAGTCATAATTTTTTAAAGTATATTTGGCGGAAAATTAAATTTAAACTTCTCTTCTGAGACTTTTGCTCGACTTGTGAGAGAAAATTAAATTTAAACGATTTGGAAAAACTTGCTTTGTACTTAATTTAGAAAATGGATTCCCAGCACAACAAGGTTGTAAAGATATGCTTGATTTTATAGGAAGAAGAACTCTAAAATAACCAAATTTCTTTATACTACTAGAAACGATAAATATAAAAAAATTTATTAATGTTTTTTCCGAAAAAAAATCAGTGAACGAGTTAAGCTTTTGTATTGTAATTTTGTTTTTTTCATAACTAGATAAAAAGGCAGGAATGAGTAAACGTAATTGACTTAAAGGTAAAAATCCAATGACACCATTATAATACACATTATATCCAGATTTCGTTGGACCTAAAAAGACAAGCGTGGAATGTTTTTTTTCATCCAAGTAAGAAAAAGCTTTATGCAAAATGGAAATCGTATCTAACTCCACGTTTAAAGAACTTTCATGCAAAATATGCTCAAAAGATAGAGATGGGTCTAAATCCCCTTTAAATTTGAAGCGTCTATTTTCGAGCTTCAAATTTTTTGTCACACCTTCCGGTGTGCAGTAAACACCCTTACCATCACCAAATAAAAACGAAAGACTATGATCCTCAACAGATGGATAACTAAAAAATTTTAGATACGAAAAATCTAGTAGTTTTCTTTGATCTAAAATCTTATCAAAGTTTTGAGTTGTGTTTTTTCTTCGCATAATATTAATAAACTATTTTTGTTTTAATAGGAAGGCGATACTGACTTGCTTTAAGTGCACTTATAGCTGACTTTGAACTATAAGTTTCAATTTCACAAATAGTTTTTCCGATGCCTATTCTAGAAACTCAATAAGAAACGTTACCTTTTCCTTTCCCCATACGAACTTCAGTTGGTTTATTAGATACTGGAATGAAAGGAAAAACATTTATCTTAAGTCTACCTCTTTTTTTTATAAACTTATTTATGCACATTCGTAAAGAAGATATTTGTGTTGAAGTCAATTTGCCACTTTCTAAAGCCACAAGGCCAAACGTCCCATATTTGAATTTTAAAAGACCTTTTAGCTGCACAATTTTACGGAAATTTCTTCCTTTATGAGATTTTTTAAATTTTGTTTTAGTTGGTACGAACTTCATTTAATTTTTATACAATCAAAGTTTTAATCCAAACGCTCCATAAAGCGTATAAACATGAATTTTACTAAACTCAATGTTGCTACTTAAAGATTGTAAAGGAACACTCCCCGCAAACAATTTGGCTTTATTCGCGCGAGGCTTTCCCAACAAACGACCCCCAATCTCGAATCTGCCACCTTTAAGATACGAGTGACTAACCAACGCAATTAACAGACCTTTTACAAAGAAGAGAAACTTGTTGTGTTTATTTTTTGGTAAAAACCGGAACAAATACCCCAAAAAGGTAAGAAACATCATCGCAGAACACTTGTTACACATTAAAAGGGCAACAACTTTAATAATATCAACTAAAAGATTATATCGCCTTACAAATAAAGAGCCAGCTAATCTTTCTACGATAAAGTTACTTTTTTGGAGGATGTTGTCCTCCAAAAAAACATTTAAGCACACAATATGAATATTTGCATAAGCTTTTCGAAACCAGAATAATGACAAAAAATTTTTAAAAATTTTTTGTCTTCTTAAATTAAAACGGTAATTAGAAACGCACTGAGTTCTGTAAAACAAATCGAAATAGATAGAAAAAGTGTTGTTCTGTCGAACAACATTAACGTACGAAACAGACACACCTTTTTTAACGATACTTCTCTCTATAACTTTAGATAGAAAAAATATATCTGTATAATATAAAATATTCTCCGAAGGTAAATTATACTTAGGCAAATTAAACCTAATCGTAGATAAGTTAGATATGCGACTCATTTATTATTTATTTTTTTTGTTTTATCAAAGACTTTTTTGTGTGCTTTCTCGTTATGGAAAAATTGCCAAATGCAAAGCCTACTTTGCTTCGATCAACATGAATGGATTTAAACTCAATACCATTGTGTATCTCCACCTTTAATCCAATCAAACTTTCTGAAACAACTCTATATCTATGATCAACTTTTTTTAACACACTATCTGAACAAATACACTTTTGTCCTTTTCAACGAGAACGGCTCATACACGTAATATTTACTTATTTTTTCCTTAAACGAAAACCAGATTTTGTTGGTAAACCCCAAGGAGTAACTGAAGGCCTACCTCCGTTAGTTCTACCTCCATGAGGATGATCTACCGGATTCATTGAAATACCTCGAACATGTGGCCTTCAACCTCTTCATCGATTTTGTCCTGCTTTAGACATCCTAGTTTTATTGTGATTAGAATTGTCCGCACAGCCGAGCATAGCCATACAATGGCTGTCAATTTTTATAATTTTACCTGAAGGAAATCTTAAAAAAGAAACACCACTCGCTGTTTGAATTACCGTCGCGGAACATCCTCCGGACTTAACGTACTTGGGGCCAAAGTTTAGGTCTTTACAAATATTATGGACCTGCGAACCAGGTGGAATGTCTTTAAGGTAAAAAAAAGACCCAAGGCTTAAATCCGAGTTGACTAACCCAGAAGACACTAATGTACCAGGACTTACAAACTTTGTCGAAGAACGATACCTAAATTTTCTTAATCTCAACTCAAATTCAAGAGTTCTAAAATTTGAGGAATACGTGTCATACTCGTTAAGAACACAAACAGAAAGACTTTTAGGTAAAAAAAACGAAAGAAAAACATGCTTTTTTTTTGCGCCACCACCCCGATGTCAAGAAGTGATATGACCCATTGAGGTACTTCTTCCTCAACGTTTGTTTATACTGCTCTTTACCTTCAACACTCGTGAAACTCTAGAAAGCAAAGATTTTCTGAGAAACAATCTACCTCTAGAACTTGAATTGTATGGTGAAGTTTGAAAGATTTTCAAGCACATAGTTTTTACTATCTAAAAAAGAAATGCATCCTGAAGGAATCGAACCTACAACAAATAGCTTAGAAGGCTACTACTCTATCCAATTGAGTTAAAAATGCAAATGAACATATCGGGAATTGAACCCAAGGCCCTTGGATTAAAAGTCCACTGCTCTACCACTGAGCTATATATTCTTTAAAAAATATCAAAGAGGGGACTCGAACCCCTACTCTCTAAAGAACTAGAACCTAAACCTAACGTGTATACCATTTCACCACTTTGATAAAAAACTAATAAATGCCAACAGATTTTATACAAATAATAGAAGCGATCGAAAAATACCAATATCAAAAAATTCTATTAATTTTTATCGCATACATTAACCAACGAACATCTTTGTCCAAATGCTGAAAATTTAAATAAAGATAGTGTATTCGTCGAATCTCTAGACATGTCACACCAAAAGTGCAAGCGAAAAGAAAACCTTTGAAAAAAATGCCCCCTGGGAAAATCTCAGCGTAAAAAAAAGTCGGTGAAGTTTTACGAAAAAGCAATGACTGATAAGAACTAGAATCTTCAGGCACAAATGACACAGATAGACAACGCAAAAAATCAAGTATAATATAGTTAAAAAAGATTAAATTACCCAGTACGTAATCTATGCTCCTATGATAAACGTAAGTATCCACGGCATTTAGTGTCGAATCATAAGTTTTGAAAACTCGAATAAGGAATTTAGTAAACCAATGATTTTTATCACAATACGTTTCTAAAAAATAAACAATATATTCTTCTAAGCGTTTATCTTTGGCTAACTCCTCTTTTAGTCAATTTCAGGCTTTTTTAAACATAACTAATAAACTGAAGTAAAAAATTTGAACTACTTCCTGTGAGAATTGAACTCACATTTTGTCCGTGAAAAGGACACGTCCTAACCGCTAGACGAAGGAAGTTTTACACAAGAAATACTAAATTAAAACTAAAATCTTTTAATTTTATTCTTACAGGAATAAAATTAAAAATGCGATCATTAATGCGAATAAAGCAATAGCTTCTGTTAACGCAAATCCTAAAATAGCAAATTTAAATAATTCATCTTTTTGCCCCGGATTTCTTGAAGTCGCAAGAATTAATGACCCAAAAACAATACCAATACCGATACCAGCTCCAGCTAGACCGAAAGTTGCAAGTCCTGCTCCAATTTTTTGTGCTGCTTGTAATAACATATATAGTTCTCTGATACTTAAAATTAAACAGATAGAAATAGGAATTGAACCTAAAATTTTGATTTAAAAATCACCACCTTGTGCCACCATGCTTAGGCAACTCTATCCAAAAAAGAATAAAAGCGCGCATTTATATGCACACTACGCGGCTTGTTCACGATCAATCAACGTAATGTGTCGTCGTTTAATACTTTTTCAAACAAAAAAATAACACGAAAAAAAGTCACAGAAAACTGCTCCTTCGAAGTTTTATTTATATGAGGCGAACGCAATAAAACAATTTTCTTAATTTTATTCGGTAGAAAAACAACGCGAAAAAAACATTTATGCGCACGAAGAAAAGAAATAGAAAATGAAATAAATGACCACAAAACATTCTTGCTTGTGGAACGCAAGGAGACAATAAAAAAACTACTTTTTTTTTTACTTTTCACTTAAATGTTTTTAAAAAGGAAGAATATTAAAAGAAAATAAAATGCCTAAAACTAGCAAAAAATAAGACAAAGAAACTGGCACAAAAACTTTTCACCCAAGTTCCATCAGCTGATCATATCTGTAACGGGGTAAAGCTGCGCGCACCCAGACAAAAAGAATAACAAAAAAGCAAATTTTCACCCCAAATCAAAAAGAGCCCGGAAGAAAATTTAAAAAAGAAAATGGAGATAATCACCCACCAAAAAATAAAACAACGTTCATAGAACTCATCATGAGCATATTAGAATACTCTCCTAAAGAAAACAGAGCAAACGCCATGGCCGAATACTCTACGTTGTATCCGGAAACCAATTCTGCTTCCGCCTCTGGCAAATCAAAAGGATGCCGATTTGTTTCAGCCAAAGAACATGTAAAAAACATCATGAATAATGGAAAAAATGGGACAAAAAATCAAACATATCGCTGATTTTCAACAATGGTTTGCAGATTAAAAGATCCGCAACACACGACAATCGTAGCAATTACAAAACCAATAGAAACTTCGTACGACACCATTTGTGCTGTTGATCTCAAAGCTCCGAGAAAGGCATACTTTGAATTACTAGATCAACCCGAAATAATAATACCGTAGACACCCAGAGAAGATATCGCAAACAAATACAAAACTCCAATATTCATTTCAGTTAACAAAGAGTACTTTGCATAAGGAATTACAGCTCAACCCATCAAACTCAAAATAAAAGTTAACATGGGTGAGATAATAAAAAGAACGATATTTGCACTGCTTGGAAAAACTGTCTCTTTAACAAGCAATTTAAATCCATCAGATAAAGGCTGTAAAAGCCCATATGCGCCAACAACATTTGGACCGCGACGTCTTTGTATGGCACCAAGAATCTTGCGCTCCGCCAACGTAAAATAAGCCACCGAAATTAGCAGAGGCACTACAATGACTAAAATTTTTACTAAAATAATAACAATAACAAACATAAATCTAATTTTTAATTTTGAGCGTATTTAAAATTTATTTTTCGGAAAGGATGGGATTCGAACCCATGATATTAAAAAAATATGTTGATTTAGCAAACCAATGCTTTAAACCTCTCAGCCACCTATCCAAAGTTTACTCTTTAAAAAGTTGTACACCTTTTCTTTTTTTTCGTCTCATTTTTGCAGGACGGCACCCATTAAAACATTTTTTAGCTGTGACATCTAAAATAGCTAAATTAATTTTTTTAAACTCAGAAATGTATTTAATCGCACTTTTTTTTAAAGTCAAAGGAGAAACAATTTTTACAATCAACATTTTATTATAAAGATATCGTCTACTTTTTGTAAGAAAATGAAACAAGAAAAGTCGTAAATTGCTTTTCAACCTTTTGCCTGTAATTTTTATCTTGCTTTCTCCTGAATTCAATTTACAAAGAACAACACCTCCTGGAGTTTTTAACAAACAAAATACATTATTAGAACAAATTGTAATGTAAAAAAACAAAACCCTTGACCTACTATAGATGAAATCGATAGCGCACGTTGGTTTTACTTTATACATTTTTGATAAAAGCACATTTTTAATAAGAAATTGCTTTTTGTACTTAAAGTTTTTAACCCTTATTTGCGTATTTTTTTGATGTCTTTGCATTTGTATGTGTTCTTTGCCCTCTACATGGGTAATTCAATTTATGTCTAATACCTCTATACGTTTTTGTTTGCATCAAGAAGTCAACGCAACGTCTTGTGTTTATCTCACCATCCGATTGCTTTTTAATTGAAACTATTGCTTTAGAATAAACAAATGTTTTTATGTTACTTACTAAATTGTATCGTAGATTCAAACCTCACTTCTGTCGAACAAGTTTTCTCTCTAAAAAACGAAAATTAAACTCATTGAAATTTTTCTTCAAATTATCACTAGATTTGCTTAACATAAAAATTTTTAAAACACTAAAAAATGCGGATCTTTCGCTGCAGAGAGAATTTCTATGGACATTTCTGTAAGAGAAAATCCCCAAGAGTTTTTTCTCTTACAGAAATTAAAATTTTTGTGAACGTCTCATTTTATTGTAAGCAGTGCGCCAATTAAACACATGTATATTCTGCAGACAACCTCCCTCAGTCAAAAACCTTTCGTTTAACTTCTCTTAAACAAGTCAAATTAATTATGTTATAAAACAATTTTTGTTATACCCGGTGAACCGGGTGTAATAAGAGCATAAATAATATATACAATAACATCAATTGTTAAGTTGCTAATGCGGTTTTGTATTCTCTGACTTCTCTTAAGGAAATCGAGTTTTTATTAAAAATGTTTGTTGTTATACGCAGTGAATAATGTTGAACGTAAGTTTACTACGTATAACAATAACGTAAATATATAAACAACATTAATTATTTAGTTGTTTTTATATTTTTATTTTCTGTCTTCCCTTAAGGAAATTGAATTTTTATTAAAAATATTTATTGTTATACGCAGTGAATAGTGTTAAGTATAAATTCATTGCGTATAGCAAGAATAAAATGTTAACAAGATTCGACTTTTTTAGGGAAATGTGTTAACATCTTATTCTTATATAATATAAAGTCTTCACGAGTATTTTTCGCTGTATACGATATGGTGTAGTAAAACGTAAGTTCACTGCGTATAACAATAAATATTTTACAACATACTTCAATTTATTTAGAGGAAAGGGTTGTATGACATCTTTAATGTCTTAGTAGCTCAGTGGTTAGAGTATTGGATTGAAAATCCACGGGTCAGTGGTTCGAATCCACTCTGAGACAAAGACGCGTAGTATCTTAAGCTGTTATGAGTACAAAACTATTTATTTTTGTGGCATTTTTTAAGTCTGCTTTATTTAAGCAAAGGTTACATTTTTCCGTTCCGTATAGCCTAGTCATTGAAAATCTGTGCTTTTTGCTTTATCAAGAAGGGTTAATATTAAGTTTTAAGATCGTTCAACGTGATCAAGATAAAAGAATTCTGATTTTTTTAAGGTCTTTTGGGGGACAATCGTCTTTAAAAAACATTGTGGTTCTATTTAAGCCTTCTAGTGCACAGTATGTTTCATATAACGATTTGGCCCAATTGCGCCACAAAAGAACAGTCTTGGTAGTTTCAACAAACAAAGGGTTTTTGACTGGGGAAGGTTGTCTGCAGAATAAGGTAGGAGGTACGGTTTTAGTCGCTTGTTTTTAAATTTAAGTTTTAGTGTGATATGAAAATCAATGAGATAAAAGATGTTTTTGCATTTAAAATAGGACGCGATATTTTTTCTTTTTTCTCTTCAAACGCTGGCAATTTTTATTATAAAAAACTAGGCGTGTTAAATTCGTTAAGCACAGCAAATATTCTCTTTGCGGAGAATCTTGGTGCTTCTAAAAGCATCGTAACGTTTAAAACAAAACTTAGGTTTAAAGGTTTAGGGTATAAAGCACGCATGACGGAAGAAAACGTGTTGGAGCTTAAGATTGGGTATAGTCATCGGTGTGATATTTTTGTCCCAGAAAAAATTTTAGTGACGGTCTTGAAAAATATGCTAGTGTTTGAGTCAACAGATAGTGCTTTGCTTGGTGATTTCGTATATCGTGTTTTCTCCCTGAGAAAACACGATCCATATAAAGGAAAAGGTTTTTCGTACAAGCACCAAGAAGAGTTAAAAAAAGTAGTAAAAAAAAAGTAACTTATGAATTACGATTTAATCAAACTTTTGTTAGAGAGTGACTTTTTTGTCGTTTGTAAAAAAAATAGTGTCATTTCTTTAAAAGATCCTTTTTTATTGGTAAAAGATTTGAAACAGTTTATACGATCTCTCCAATCGTTAGATAAAAGAACATTAAATCTTTTTTATATTTGGATTGAAAACAAATATACGTTAAGCATTTTAAATACGTCTTTGTTGCAAAGTAATAAGCCAAACTTAAAAATCTTGGTTGGCCAAATTCCTATGTTGGTGAATAATAATCCTTCTGAAAAAATAGTTTTGACGTCGTTGGACAATTCCTCTAGTGTCACAAAAACTTGTTCTCGTGTTTGCCTAAAAAACGATATTTTTTTAATTACACAATTAACAAATTCTATAGAAGGAAAGCTTTTTGGTTCGTATAAAATACAATCTGATTTGAATGACACTAAACGACTGTGTTTTTTAGTGTCAATTATACGACATTGTTTTTCATCTTTTTAACTCGTCATTTCTATGCGTTTAGTAAATAAATTAAGTATACTATCAAAAATAGGTATAAGGAAGGTGCCTTCTAGGTTTCCTTTTAGATTCCTTAGGTTAAAAAGGCCAAAATGACACAAACTTCGAAAGTATTTTTTAGTGTCTTTAAAGCAAAAAGTATTTCTTACAAATTACGAGACTTACCGGCTGAAATTTAAATCATGAGAACGTGTTAAGAGAAGCTTTTTAGAGGTTGTTGACTCCAATAGGTTTCTTCGTTTTCTTGGTGGGGATCTTAAAATGCCTCAAAAAAATCTTGATCAAGATCTTCGCAAAGATATGATTTTAAACTACTTGCTAAAAAAGGAGTTTCGAGTTGATGTTCTTCTTTGAAATCTCAATTTTTTCCCTAGCCGGTATTCTGCACGTCAGTTTATATGCAGTAACAAAGTTTTGTTAAATGGAAAATCTTGTCTCCCGAGTACATTGCTTTCTATGGGAGATGTTTTGACTTTTAATGATGTTAAAATTTTATCAACAAACTTTTTTGCATCGAATGCAAATAGATCCCCAAACCAAAATTTATTAAGTTTTTTAGAAGTAGATTATTACCGCGGTGTTGTGGTGGTGGTGAAAGATATTTCTACTTTAAATTACTTTGATTTTTGTCTTTTTTCGTCTGATTATATTGACGCCCGAAAATTATCTTCTAGGTTTTCGCGAATATAGATTAATGGTAGATTTTCTGCCTTCCAAGCAGACCGTATGAGTTCGAGTCTCATTATTCGCATGGGAACATAACTCAATTGGTAGAGTGTATGCTTTGCATGCATAAAGTCGTCGGTTCAAATCCGATTGTTTCCATAATTATGGCATACAATTAGCGACATAACTCAATCGGTAGAGTGTTGGAATCATAATCCAACTGTTGTCGGTTCAAGTCCGACTTTCGCTAGTTTTATATTCGGTATATAGCGCAGTAGGTAGCGTGTCTGCCTTGGGCGCAGAAGGTCATGTGTTCGAGTCACATTATTCCGATTTTTTCAGAGTAAAATTTTTATGGCAGCCTTGCATTTTCTTTTGTGTATTTCTTTGGTTATTTGTGGGTATTTTGTTGGGTTTTCTTCGACACCAATAAATTCCGTTCTTTTCTTAATCCTAACTTTTTGTAGCTCAGCAGGAATTTTATTCATTTTTGCTGCGGATTTTCTGGGTTTAATTCTTATTATTGTTTATGTTGGTGCTGTTGCTGTTCTTTTTCTTTTTGTAATTATGATGTTAGATGTAAAAGTTCAGGCAGAAAAGTCTACAAAAAATTTCGCAATTTATTTTCTTGTGGTTGCTTTTTTCGCACTTTATACTTTTTTAGAGTATGGTAGTGTTTATTTTTTTTTAGATAACTTTAATCAGATTTTTAGTTTTTTGGAGTCTTTTAATCAGTTTTTAGTTTTAGATAATTTGAATAATATTGATATTTTGGGGCAAGTCCTATATAACTATTATTTAACATGTGTGTTAGTGGCAGGTCTTATTCTTTTAGTTGCTTTAGTGGGAGCAATTATATTAACTCTTAAGTTTCGTATGGGTGAAAAGCAACAATTAACTTTCCGGCAATTGTCTAGAACGGATTTTTTCATTTCTTTTTTTAAGTAAAATTTTTGAGGTAACTAGTTCAATGGTAGAGCATTTCGCTTACAACGAAAAAGTTAGCGGTTCGACTCCGCTGTTGCCTAAATTTTTTTGAGAAAGTAGCTCAGTGGTTAGAGTGTTAGCCTGTCATGCTAAAAGTCGCGGGTTCAATTCCCGTTTTTCTCGTTAAGCTTTTAGTTTAAAAGGTAAAACGTACTGCTCATAACGGTAATAATATAGGTTCGACTCCTATAAAGCTTACGTAAAAAGGTTTTTAAATTTTATTTTTTTAGGTTTGCTTGCTTTTATGTTTTATTCTTTATATAAGTTTTATATGTTTTCTTCCAGATGGTTGTTTTCTACAAACCATAAAGATATCGGTATTTTATATTTGATTTTTGGAGCATTTTCTGGGGTTCTTGGAACAACGATGTCTGTCCTAATTAGAATGGAGCTTGCTCAACCGGGCAGTCAAATACTTAGTGGAAACCATCAACTTTATAACGTGTTAGTTACGGGACATGCTTTCTTAATGATTTTTTTTATGGTTATGCCTATTATTATTGGAGGTTTTGGAAATTTTTTTGTTCCTTTGATGATAGGAGCTCCAGACATGGCATTTCCTAGAATGAATAATATAAGTTTTTGATTATTACCTCCTTCTCTTCTGTTATTGTTGTCTTCTGCGCTAGTAGAAGCGGGGGCAGGAACTGGATGAACAGTTTATCCACCATTGAGCAGCATACAAGCGCATTCCGGGCCTTCTGTAGACCTAGCAATTTTTAGCTTGCACTTATCGGGTGCAGCTTCTATTTTAGGCTCTATTAATTTTATAACAACGATTTTTAACATGAGAGCGCCAGGCATTACAATGCATAGGCTTCCTTTATACGTATGATCTGTTTTAGTTACTTCTTTCCTTTTACTCCTTTCTTTGCCTGTTTTAGGTGGTGCGATAACTATGCTTTTAACGGATAGAAATTTTAGTACAACCTTTTTTGATCCGGCAGGCGGCGGAGATCCTGTTCTATATCAGCATTTGTTTTGATTTTTTGGGCACCCTGAAGTATATATTTTGATTTTACCTGGATTTGGCATAGTTAGTCAAGTAATTACTTCTTTCGCAAAAAAGCCAATTTTTGGTTATCTGGGAATGGTGTATGCTATTATTTCAATTGGTATTTTGGGTTTTATTGTCTGAGCACATCATATGTACACTGTTGGGTTGGATATTGATACACGAGCTTATTTTACTGCAGCTACAATGATTATTGCTGTCCCAACGGGTATCAAAATATTTAGCTGAATTGCGACTCTTTGGGGTGGTTCTATTTCTTTCAAAACACCTATTTTATTTGTTTTTGGTTTTTTATTTCTTTTTACAGTTGGAGGAGTTACAGGAGTCGCTCTTTCTAACTCTGGTATAAACGCAGTTTTGCATGATACGTATTATGTTGTAGCGCATTTCCATTATGTGCTTTCTATGGGTGTTGTGTTTTCCATTTTTGCTGGTTGATATTATTGAATTGGTAAGATGACAGGTTTAAAATATCCAGAATTGCTTGGGCAAATACATTTTTGACTTTTTTTCATTGGAGTAAACTTGACTTTCTTCCCAATGCACTTTTTAGGATTAGCTGGGATGCCACGTCGTATTCCTGATTACCCGGATGCGTATTCTGGTTGAAACGCTGTAGCATCTTTTGGCTCTCTTATTTCTGCGATTTCTGCTTTACTTTTCTTTTATATTATCTATTTAACTTTAACGGAAGGTAAACTTGTGTCAAAGAAAGACTTTGAGGCATAGTTTCAATTTTCTTTTAGATGAGTTTATTTTAAGCTGTGGCAAAATAGAGCAGTTTGGATAGCTCACCGGGCTCATAATCCGGAGGTCGTAGGTTCGAATCCTTCTTTTGCAATTTTCTTTTTGCTTTTAGTAAAATATTATATGTTATTAAGTTTGTTTCATTCAGAAATTTTGAGTATTGTTTTGCTGCTTTTTTTCACAGTGTTTTTGTCTTCTGTAATTATTCTTCTTTCTTATTCTTTCAGTTATTCTAGTCCGGACACGGAGAAGTTATCTGCTTATGAATGCGGATTTGATCCTTATGAAGATGCGCGTAATGTCTTCGATGTACGATTTTATTTGGTCGCTATTTTGTTTATAATTTTTGATTTAGAGGCAGTTTATTTCTTCCCCTGATGCGTTTCTTTGAGCTTTTTGAGCGCAGATAGTTTTTTTGGCATGTTAGATTTTATCATTGAATTGTTAGCTGGTTTCGTTTACGCTTGGTACGCGGGAGCTTTAAATTGAGATTAGTTGGTACATGATTTTCCTCAAAAGAAAAGATTTAAAAGCTCGATTGTTTTTTTCTCAAGACGAACTAAAAACCCTTTCCACAAGGTTTTTGTTTACAAATTATTTGTCGAATAGGTTTGTGAATAAAACTAACAAAAAGTTCGCTTTGTCTTTCTTTGATCGGTGTGGTTTTGTTGGTCACAGTAAGGTTAAAATTATTCGAAGATGTGTGTTGACAGGAAGAGCTCGTGGTTCAATTAGACCTTTCGGCGTCTCAAGAATCGTTTTAAAAGATTTAATTGTTTCAAATAGGTTCGCAGGTTTGAAAAAATTTACTTGATAGTTTTAACAAATAAAATATGATACAAAAGGGTTCATTATTAAATGTTATCGACAACTCTGGCGCAAAAGAGGCAGGATGTATTCACGTTTTCCCCGGTTTTAATAGTAGGTATGCTTTCATTGGTAGTATTATTGTTGTTTCGATCAAAAGTTTGCGTAGAAGACGCAAAAGTGTGCTGAGAGTGAAAAAGGGAGATGTTTTAAGAGGTTTGGTAGTTCGAACTTGCTTCCGCACGAAAGATTATTCTGGAAGGTCAAGTGTATACTTAGAAAATTCTATTGTTTTGTTAACAAAACAAAATAAGTTCGTGGGAACTCGCGTTTTTGGCCCCATCCCGCGACTTTTTCGAAACACTCGATATTCTAGATTATTTTCTTTGTCTTCTGGTTTCATTTATTAGTTCTTTAATAGCTCAGTCGGTAGAGCGTATGGCTGTTAACCATTTTGTCGTGGGTTCGATTCCCTCTTAAAGAGATAATTAGTTATTTTTTTCCATTTTATGCCTACAAGTAATCAGTTATTAAAAGGTGCTCGGTCTAAAAAGCTTTTTAGAGTAAAAATGCCAGCCTTACGTGGAAACCCCCAGATCAAAGGAGTTTGTTTAAAAGTTTTTGTTAGAAGTCCAAAAAAACCAAATTCCGCGCTTAGAAAAGTTGCCAAAGTGAAATTGTCAAATAAAATGCGAGTGGAGTCTTACATACCTGGTGAAGGTCATAATTTGCAGCAATACTCCGTGGTTTTAATACGTGGGGGAAGAGTACCAGATCTCCCCGGTGTGAAGTATCATATCATTCGTGGTAAATATGATTTAAAAGGAGTTAAAGATCGCAAAAGTTCGCGTTCAAAATATGGAGCAAAAAGAGTAAAAAAATAGTTAATGGGGTTTCATTTTGGTAATATTTATTTTTCTATTTTAGGTTCTTTGATAAAAAATGGGGAAAAAAAAAAAGCAAAAAGTATTTTAGACAGTGCATTATTTTCTGCGTCTCGTAAAACAGGTATCTCTTGTTCATCGTTGCTTCTTATAATTTTTTCTAAGTTAAATATTTTTATTGAAGTTAGAAAAATAAAGTCAAGGCATGGAATTCATATGGTTCCCATTCTTGTTGATTATAAGCGAAGAGTTCGCCTTGTGGCAAATTGATTGCTGGACTCCGCGCACGCAGACACGCGTTCTGTTTCTATGTCTGAAAAGTTAGAGTGTGAGATTTTGAGCATACTGTCCGAAAAACAGTCTAAAAGTCTATTAAAGAAAAAATTAAACACCAGGTTGTTATTAAAAAATCGTTCTAATGTTCATTTTCGTTGGTAAATATAATTCATTCTATACGTAACATAAAAATTTTATGAGTGGGTCAAAAAAATTACATTTTTCTCGAGAGATTTTATTTAACAAACTAGGTCAAATCTACTTCAGCGGTCGATTTATGAGAATCCCAGTTCTTCGTTTTTTTCGTTTTTTTCGTTAGTTAATATTTATGGGTTTAATTCATATTGAAAACAAATATACTTTTAATAAAGAGTTAAAACTTTGGCGGTCAAGTAACTCTTTTATACTATCGCAAATGAAGAGTTATAGTAAACCAGAGATTCATCTTTTTATTCTTAGTCAAATCTTTTTTTTCTTAAGCGTTTACATGTATACGTGTATACATATTATCAGAGAAACAACTGGCTTTCAACTTGAGACATTAATTTATTTTGACCATGGGATACGAATCAACTGTTGAGGTTGGTATTATTTCGTTGTAGGGTTTACGTATCTTTATGTTTTATTGTATTTTCGGTTTAAAAAATTTGTGTCTCATTCTTTATGTGTCACTGATTTTAACCTTCGTTTGTCTATCCTTTTAGTTTATTTTTATGCCTTTTTTCTCCTTTCTGTATGTTTTTTTTTTTTACTTCTGGAATTAAAGTTTTTAATCAATTATGATTTTTCTATTTTGTATGAAATAATGTCTTTTCTTCGTGGAGATCAACCTATAGCTTATCTTTTCCAAAAAATTTCGAGACCAGAAGTGTACTCTTGGTTTTTAACAAAGTTAGCTTTACTTGAAGATCCAACAGATCCTTATGAGCTTCACAGATTTGCTAATTATTACGAGGAAGAAAAAATACGTCAATTTTGAGAAGATTTTGGGGCAACTCAACGAACATATACCGCAGAGTTTTTTAAAATTCATTCAAAAAAGAATTAAAACATTGGGAGAAAGAATGACCGAGTGGTTAATGGTGGTAGATTGTAAATCTATTAGATAACTTCTTACGTAGGTTCGAATCCTACTTCTTTCATTATACTTAAATTATTGATTTAAGCTTCTAAGCAAATCGCCTTTTAAGTAACGCGTTTTTATTAAAAAATAGTTTATTTTAGTTTATGTTTTTTGTTCAATTAGTTTCAAATGTTTTTCTATTTGTAGTTGGGGTGTTAGGTATACTTTTAAATAAACGCGATGTTTTGATTGTTTTAATGTGTATCGAACTCATTTTTTTGAGCGTTAATTTAAATTTTGTTCTCTTTTCTGTATATCTAGATGATTTTTATGGACAAATTTTTCCTCTTTTTATTTTGACTGTCGTTGCTGGTGAATCTGCAATTGGACTAGCAATACTAATTTTGTATTTTCGTACTCGTGGTAATATTTCAATAAATCATAAAGTTACTTTAAAAGGGTAAAGATGTTGAATTTTTAAAGTGTTCCATAACTTGTGTTTTTTTTCAATTACGTTTAGTTTTATATTAATTAAAAGTTTAGATGGTTATAATATTTTTGTGTGTTTTCGTTATTCTTTGAGGTTATTTCGTTGGCTTTCCCGCGGTGTTAGTAAATCTTGTTCTTTACTTTATTTTTGTTTTTAATAAAGCCGTTGAGTTTTTAGTTATTTCTGCAGAGGATCTTTTACTTTTACCTGCGTTTATCGTGTATATCGGTATTGCTTTTATTTTTTCTGTTTTCGTCCTTGTCTGATGGATTTCGAAGATTCCACAAGAAGAAAAATTGAGCGAAGATCATTTAATTTATTTTTATATAAATGTTGCAAGCCTTATTTTCGCGATTTTTATGTTCTGAGTCTCTTTTTGATATTGTACAATTTTTCTCTCTTCAGAAATTTTCGGTCAACTTTCAGAGTGGGACATTGACATGATTATTGAAGTCTTATACAACTTTTGTTCAATATGTGCTTCATCTGTTACGAAGTTAATAATTAGGTTTGGTGATATATTGTTTGACGCGAAGTTACGTCAAATAGTTGCAGATAAGATTTTTTGTGTTGTGAGCAGGCCCATTGATCTTCATGATTTTTTTCTCAATTATTATTAGTATTAAAGACAGGCTTATAACTCAGTTTGGTTAGAGTGTACGCCTGATAAGCGTAAAGTCGGCAGTTCAAATCTGCCTAAGCCTATTTTAATTTTTTTATATTTATTTTTTATGAAAGTTGTAAGAAATATTCACAAACATGGGTTTCATCTTGTTGATCCAAGTCCTTGACCTTTAATTGCGGCAACTAGCGCTTTAATGCTAACATTTGGTGGGGTATTATTTATGCATGGTTATGTTGGTGGTGGGTTCTTATGGAAATTTGGTTTTTTAATGATATTATTTATGATGTATTGCTGATGAAGAGATATAGTAAGAGAAGCTACAATAGAAGGTCAGCATACGTTAAATGTTCAAAAGGGTTTAAAAATAGGTATGATTTTATTTATCGCATCTGAGGTTATGTTTTTTTTTGCCTTTTTTTGAGCGTTTTTTCATTCTAGTTTCAATCCAGGTTTAGGAATTGGCGGGGTTTGGCCACCTGCATTTATAGTGACTTTAGATCCTTGAAAAGTACCGTTGTTGAACACATTTTTGCTTTTATCGTCCGGAGCTTCTGTTACATTGGCCCATCATGCTATCGTATCTGGATCTAAATTTCATGCTTGTGTCTCTTTAATTATTACAATAATTTTAGCTATTGTATTTACTTTGCTTCAAGGGTTTGAGTATGTGACAGCACCTTTTACAATAAGTGATGGTGTATACGGCTCTACTTTTTATATGGCTACAGGTTTTCATGGATTCCATGTTTTCGTTGGTACTTGTTTTTTGGTTGTTTGTTTAATTCGACTTTATTTAAATCATTTCACAAAAGAGCATCATTTTGGTTTCGAAGCAGCTGCTTGATATTGACATTTCGTTGATGTTGTTTGGTTGTTTTTGTTTATTACGATATATTGATGAGGTTCGTAGCTAATTATTTAACTTAATATGTTCTTAAATATTTTATTATATAGTCCTTTGGAGCAGTTCCAAATAGTTCCTATTTTTCCATTTTTTTTTGGCATTTTTGATTTTTCCATAACAAATGAGACAGTGATTTTATTTCTTTTGTTATTTTTCTTCATTGTCTTTGTTTTGTCTCTTTCGCGGAATTCGAGTTTTTCAGTAGTTCCAGGAAGATGGCAATCTATGCTAGAAATAATTTACATTACTATTTTATCTTTAGTTAATGATAACATAAGGAGCGAAAAAAGTCAAAAATTTTTTCCGCTAGTTTTTTTTCTTTTCTTCTTTGTCATGTCATTGAATTTAATTGGGCTAGTTCCTTATAGTTTTACCTTAACAAGCCATTTAGTTGTTACAGTTGTGTTAAGCTTTTCCGTTTTTATTGGTATAAATATTGTGTGCGTTCGTTTACATGGTTTAAACATGTTTAGTTTATTTCTTCCTAGTGGGACTCCAATTCAACTGGCGTTATTATTAGTACCAATCGAGTTAATTTCTTATGTTTTCAAACCTGTAAGTTTATCTATTCGATTGTTTGCAAATATGATGGCTGGACATGCTTTGTTAAAAGTTATCGCTGGATTTGCTTATAGTCTTATGAGCTCGGCTGGTCTTTTTTTCTTGATGCATTATATTCCATTGTTGATATTAATCCCATTGTTTGGACTTGAGTTGGGGGTTGCTTTAATTCAAGCATTTGTCTTCAGTACTCTTATTTGTATCTATTTAAACGATTCAATAAATCTACATTAGAAATCTAGAGTTTTTGACTTAAAATTTACGTGAGACCTTTTAAGACCTCCTCTGTTATTCTTGAGTCCGTTATTAGATACTGTTTAAGCGGGAAACATAACCTAGAATGCACAAGATGGATGCCTAGATATTAATGACGTTTTAGTTGTGTATTGCAAAAAATAGTTTATATTTTTTTAAACTAATTACTTTTAAAAAAAATTTTTTTTTAAGAAGTTTTATACGCCAAGCGAAGTAAAACATTTCAGTAGCTTGTAAAAGAATCAAAAGAGATATCGTTAGTAGTGGCGAGCGAAGTCGATTCTTAGGCTTAAGCAAAGAATAAAATTTTATTGAATTCCATAGAAGGTTATAGTCCTGTAAATATTATTATTTTTGCTTTTAATAAAAAACGAATTATGTTAAATTTGTTAAATGGGAAACTACTCTCAAGCCTTGAAGTCTTTAATAATCGATAGTGAACAAGTACCGTGAGGGAAAGGTGAAAAAGAACTTTTAAAGAGTTAAAAAGAACCTGAAATTTTTTGCATTTTTTCTGTTAGAGCTTTTAAAAAAGTAATAGCGTACCTTTTGCATAATGGGCCAATAACTTTATATATTCGGCAAGTTTAATTTCAATTAGTAGACATAGTGAAATCAAGTTTTAACGTGCGATTTTTAAAGTCGAATATATAAGACCCGAAGCTGAGTGATCTAACTAGGAGCAGGCTGAAAAATTTATGGAAGCATATTTTAGAGGGCCGAACTCGTGTCTGTAGAAAAAGACTGGGATGACTTCTAGTTAGGGGTGAAAGGCTAATCAAACTCAGGGATAGCTGGTTTTCTGCGAAATATATTTTAGTATAGCCTGTAAAAAAAATTTTGCACAGGGTAGAGCACTTTCTAAATGCGGGGGGATTTCATCCCTACTTATTTTTGAAAAACTACGAATATGTAGCAAATAAGTTTATGGAGTCAGACTATAGGTGCGAAGGTCTATAGTCGAAAGGGAAACAGCCCAGATTACTTGTTAAGGTCTTCAATTGTAATTTTAGTGAAAAGAATTTAAACGAGTTAAGACAGTCACAAAGTAGGCTTGGAAGCAGCCATCTTTAAAAGAAAGAGTAACATCTTATTGACCTATCTTTTTTAGTTCAAAAATTTATAGAGGCTTAAATTTTACAACCGAAACAGTAGATTTTGGTAGCAGAACGATCGGTATGTTGTTGAAGATATTTTGTAAAAATTATTGGAGATATCCGATGTGAGTATATTGGCATTAGTAGCGTAAAACAATGTTTAATCGTTGTCGCCGTAAATCTAAGGTTTTCAGTTCAACATTTAATGAAACTGATTTTTGGTAAACCGGTCCCTAAGACAAATTACAAATGTATAAGTTGATGGGAATTAAGCGATGACAAAGTTATTTATTTATTATTTATTTTATTTGATTTATAGAAGTATTTCATAGCTTTCTGGAAATAGTCCTTATTTTTTAACCGTACCCTAAACCGACACAGGTAGATGTGTAGAATATATTAAGGCGTTCAAGATAATTATGTTGAAGGAACTCGGCAAATTTGCTCTGTAACTTCGGGAGAAGGAGTAGCTGCGTAGGGAAACCTACGTTTAGCTGTCACTAAAGAGGGAGGAACGACTGTTTAATAAAAACACAAGTCTTTGCCAATTTGAAAAAAGATGTATAAAGACTGACACCTGCCCGGTGCTGCAAAGTTAAGTGGATGTGCCGTGGCATATAAACGAAGCTCCAGTAAACGGCGGCTGTAACTCTGACGGTCCAAAGGTAGCGAAATTCCTTGTCGAGTAAATTTCGACCCGCATGAATGGTGTAACGATTTCTTCGCTGTCTCCAGCATAATCTTGGTGAATTTGAAATGCCCGTGAAGATGCGGGCATCTTGCAGTTAGACGGAAAGACCCCGTGCACCTTTACTATGATTTTAGGTTGTGTTTTTTTGTTGTTTGTGTAGCATAGGTGGGAGGAGACGTAACTGTTTTCGCGCGTGAAATACCACCCTTACTACTTAATAACACTTAATTTTTTCAAAGACAGCCTATGAAAGGTAGTTTGACTGGGGCGGTCGCCTCCCAAAGAGTAACGGAGGCGCACAAAGGTGAATTCAAACAATTTATTGTTGTAGAGTGTAATGGCATATGTTCGCTTGACTGTAAGATTGACAAATCGAGCAGGGACGGAAGTCGGTCATAGTGATCCGGTGATTCTGTGTGGAAAGATCATCGCTCAACGGATAAAAGGTACGCCGGGGATAACAGGCTGATGGTTTCCGAGAGTCCCTATCGACGAAACAGTTTGGCACCTCGATGTCGGCTCATCACATCCTGGAGCTGAAGTAGGTTCCAAGGGTTCGGCTGTTCGCCGATTAAAGTGGTACGTGAGCTGGGTTTAGAACGTCGTGAGACAGTTTGGTCCCTATCTTCTGCGAGTGTTGAAAATTAAAAGGTTTAAGTTCTAGTACGAGAGGACCGAGTTTAGTAAACCTCTGGTGTATTGATTGTTTTATCAGAAACAACGTCAAGTAGCTACGTTTATAAAAGATAATTGCTGAAAGCATATAAGTAAGAAACTTTCCTTAAAATAAAATTTTCAATGAGACCGTAAAAGAATATTACGTAAATAGGTCAAAAATGTAATAGTTTATTGATACTAAGATTTCAATTTGTTTTTTTTAACTAATTAATAAAAATTATATAATAAATTATGCCGCAATTCGATTTTTTTTCTTTTTTTGTTCAAATTTTTTGATTATTTGTGTTTGTATGTATTTTTTATTTATTTTATTTAAGAACGTACATCAGACGTATTTCGGAAGTATTAAAGTTAAGAGCTAAGTTAAAAACTTTTTCTACAAAAATAAATAAAGTATCTATTCCATTGTATGAGAAAGTAGTTAAAAGCTTTTTGTAGGAGGGTAAAAGCCTTTGCTTTTTGGTTTTATATTCAGTAATGTTTTAAAATATACTGTTTTTTTTTTGAGTTTGATCCTGGCTCAGGATGAACGCTTGTAATATACTTGACACATGCTAGTCGAATGCGTTGTAAAACGCATGGCGTACAGGTGAGGAACGCGTAAGAATCTACTTTTAAGTTTGAGATAATTAAATTTATTTTTTTGTAAATTAAAAAATATCAAATAACTTCAAAGGTAAAATGCCGCTTAAAAATGAGCTTACGTAGGATTAGGTTGTTGGTAAGGTAATAGCTTACCAAGCCCAAGATCCTTAATTGGTCTGAGAGGACGGTCAATCACACTGGGACTGAGATAAGGCCCAGGCTTTTAGCCAGCAGTGGGGAATATTGGACAATGAGCGAAAGCTTGATTCAGTGATATTATGTGAATGAGGAAAGCAAAAAAGATTTAAAAATTTTATTTTTAAATTGGCTGTAAAGTTTTTTCGTCGATGAGGATAATGACTTTAGTCGAGAAAGAAGCTCCGGCAAACTTCGTGCCAGCAGCCGCGGTAATACGAGGGGAGCGAGCGTTATCCAGAATGATTGGGCGTAAAGTGTTCGTAGGCGGTATTTGATGTTTTTTGTTAAATTTTAAAATTATATTTTAAACAGCATTTAATACACTTGTACTTGAGTATAGCAAGGGATAACAGAATTTTGTAAGTAGGAGTAGAATCTTACGATTTACAAAGGAATGCCAGCGGCGAAAGCGGTTGTCTTGGCTATTTACTGACGCTGAGGAACGAAAGCATAGGGAGCAAACAGGATTAGATACTCTGGTAGTCTATGCAGTCAAAGATGAATGTTAACATTTGGGTTTTTTCTGATGTACAGCTAACGCGTTAAGCATTCCGCCTGGGGAGTACGATCGCAAGATTGGAACTCAAAGGAATTGACGGGGATCTACACAAGTGGTGGAGCATGTGGTTTAATGCGAAAATACGCGCGAAACCTTACCAATTTTTGAATGTGACAATGAAGCGATTTAAATCGTAATTTAGTACGGCATGAGTTTCGGTCGTAAAAATATTTGTTATGCAGGTGCTGCATGGCTGTCGTCAGCTCGTGCCGTGAGGTGTTTGGTTAAGTCCTTAAACGAGCGTAACTCTTATTCAATATTGGTAATTAGTTAACTGAGACATAGCTTTTGGTTAACCACCTCTTTTTGAAGACTGCTAGTGATAAACTAGAGGAAGGAAAGAATGACGTCAAGCCCTTATGGCCCTTATAGATTGGGCTACACATGTGCTACAATGATGGTCACAATTAGTTATGCAATTAAGCAATTTTGAGCAAATCTTTAAAAACCATCGTGTTCGGATTATAGACTGCAATTCGTCTATATGAAGCAGGAATCACAAGTAATCGTAAATCAGCACGTTACGGTGAATTTGTACTTAGATCTTGCACACACCGCCCGTCACATGCCGGGAGCGAATTTTGTTTGAAATTTATTTTATTTTAAGCATTTTTCTGATATGTTATATACATTCTTTTTTAATGTCTGAAGTAATTAAATTATTATCGAGTTTGTAACTGGGATGAAGTCGTAACAAGGTAGTCGTACGGGAACGTGCGGCTGGAATAAAAAATCAATCAAATTAGGTTGAGATAAGCTATCGCCAAATTGGATAAGGCACTCGTTTTTGATACGTGTAATATAGGTTCGAATCCTATTAGCTTAGAGTCAAAAAAAATATCTTTAAGAAAGATAGTTTAATGGTAAAACTTTGGTCTTCAAAACCAACTTTAGGGGTTCGAGTCCCCTTCTTTCTGGGGAGACACGGAGTTTTTAACTTAAATATAAGACTAAAAGGGGACTCGAACCCCTATCTTAAGATTTGCAATCTCGCGTATTTTTCCAATTATACTATGTAGTCAAGTGTGTATTTATGGGATTTTTTGTAAACTTTTTTACGCCCACCTGCTTAAATTTTTCTGTGCAAAATTTTTACTCTATACGGGCCCGAAGAAATAGCCGTATATAAGTAAACCTGCCACTACTAAACCAGTAATTGTCATTCAACTCATATATTTTATTATTTAATTTTATTAAAACAGTAGTCACGTTTTAATAATCATGTCACTAAAAATTTATATTAAAGCGTTTGTTTTCCACAGCACATTGTTGCATAACCGTGGAATTTTCTGCTTGTGCCCCGTAAACGTAAAAGTTATCTACTTTCGGTTTACTAGGATACTTTTTTACAAAACAATTTTGCGTTTTTTTTAAGTAAATGCGACTCAGAAATAAAGTTTTACTTTTTACAAAGCTTTCACTATTTTCAATAATCCGAAAAAGATATTGAGAAAAATTTGAATACTTCTGAACGTGGGGGAAAACCGCACCAAGAATCGAGCGAATTTCTCGCGCAAATGCGCCGCTTTTAAAAATTGGATTTATTTTTTGTGGTCGGCCTTCCAGATTTATATGAACTTCTTCCGACTCATATTTTGATGTTGTGGGAACAATAAAGTCACAACGTTTTGCTATTTCAGATCCGTTTACCCCAAAATAAAAGTTTTTTTCTTTAGTATATTTTCGGCTATAAAAAGAATCTTGAGTATTTAAAAAGAAATTAATAGAGTTTTCTTGAAAAGGCTTTATAAACTCATTTTTTATATACTTCGACCCACAACTATTACTTTTGGTCTGAAGGAAAAAAACATTTTGACTTATGTGCAATAATTTTATTGATTGTACAAAAATAAAGCCTTTCATTCGAAAATCAATGCTTTCACCAATCAAAAACAAAGGATTTTTACTACGTGATGCAGAAAAGCAGCTCTCTATCAAACTTCCTTCTACTATGCGCAAAAATTTGCTAATACTAAGATGAACAAAATTCATAGGAATGCTTCCTACACTATGAAAGCCAAAAGACGCCGACACTATATTATTATTTTTTAATTTCAGGCGCAATCTACTGTTAAGAACAGCACATTCTATTTTCGGGTTTGAAGATACGATAAAACAAGCATCTTCAAAAAAATCAACAGAAGATATTGAACCTAACACTGACGTGTCAAAACTATTAGAAAAATTCGAAGAATTACCCGCGATCAAAAACTTAATCTTATTTGGGTAAATTTGAGACAACTTAGAAAGTAAAGATTGTGTTAAAAAATCCAATTCTTCGTCATAAAAAAGATTTATTTTTGTTCTTTCATTGTTTAAAACAGTGTCTATATTCCCCAAAAAGGTAGATCAGTCAGACTCAACTAAGTTTTTTTCTTCTCTTCTATAAAGAAAAGAAATTCTGTTTAATTTATGAGAGTCAAATGAAAACCTAGCTTTATCTGAAATAATATTTGTATTTATTTCTGTATTACTTTTTGGCGTAATTCTAACTACGTTAGACTCTTTAAAATGTACATAAATGTTAGAACCCAGAGCATCCGTCAAATCTACGCTTTCATTTACGCGCAACTCTCAGGGTCGAGCTTTAAATGCGTATGGCTTAGAAGTTAAAGCTCCTACAGGACATAAATCGATAACATTACCGGAAATTTCTGACTTAAAAAGATTAGATACGTAATTACCAATTTCCACGGAATTCCCGCGGTTAAATGTTCCCAAAAAATCCAAACCAGCAACTTCTGAACTAAAA
>Ga0169931_10001860_pt1 | contig 34899 bp, 32 predicted proteins | sample Kivu_15m_20L_FD_129675 | JGI IMG/M metagenome (GOLD analysis project Ga0169931, IMG submission 129675) | Freshwater microbial communities from Lake Kivu, Western Province, Rwanda to study Microbial Dark Matter (Phase II) - Kivu_15m_20L... | ecosystem: Environmental > Aquatic > Freshwater > Lake...
CCATAATCGGCCACAATGATGATAAGCAGCTCAAGTGGTAAAAAAATCCTGTCCATTATACTGTATGTTATTAGCAAGAGATATATGTGTTTTTGGAGAATGAACACCGAGAATATATTTCTCCGTATTTTTACGGTATGAGGAATACGCATACGCAACTCTTTATACGGTGAAATACGGTTATTAATCTATTTATTCTTTAATGTGTGTTTTAAGAACTTTAATAAATTGTAGAAAAAAAGAGAAATAAATAGAATCTATAAATATTGTTGTTAATGTTTTAGTTTCCAAATTCGCATCATACCACATGTATTAATAACATATTTGTCATTTTTTCAATTCCCAGATCCGCACCGTCTTGTCAAAGCTACAACTGGCAACATGTTTGCCGTCGGGACTAAACGCAACCGAGTGAACATAGCCGATATGACAGTCCAGCTGCTGTAGTTGTTGGCCCGACTCTGTATCCCAGATCCGCACAGTAATGTCACCGCTGGCAATGCGTTTGCTGTCGGGGCTAAACACAACCGAACGAACCCAGTCGGTATGACCGTCCAGCTTCTGTAGTTGCTGCCACGACTCTGCGTCCCAAATCCGCACCGTCTCGTCACAACTACCGCTGGCAACGCGTTTACCGTCGGGGCTAAATGCAACTGTTTGAACCCAGTCGGTATGATCGGTCAGCTGCCGCAGTTGCTGCCCCGACTCTACGTCCCAAATCCGCACTGTCCCGTCTCTGCTACCGCTGGCAATGTGTTTGCCGTCGGGACTAAACGCGACCGAATGAACAAAGCTGGTATGGCCATCTAGCTGCCACATTTGCTGCTCCGACTCTGCGTCCCAGATCCGCACCGTCTTGTCAGCGCTACCGCTAGCAATGCGTTTGCCGTTGGGGCTAAACGCAGCTGAGAGAACCCAATCGGTATGGCCTTTCAGCTGTCGCGGTTGCTGGTCCGACACTGCGTCCCAAATCCACACCGTCCTATCATCGCTACCGCTGGCAATATATCTACTGTCGGAGCTAAACGCAATAGAGTTAATCTTGCCACCATGACCAGTGAGCGTCTGCATTAGATAACCGCACGTTTTATAGATATATATGCTGGTATCATCACAGCTAACAGCAATATAGAGACCGTTAGGGCTGTATGAAATAGACCCAATTGGCTGTAAAGAATCCGGTTCATCATACTGCATGTTATTTATATGTAGCGGGACTATTGTGAAATGATATGTTTTTTTGGAAAATGAACACTGAAATATATATTTTTACCGTACGGGGAATATGTATACGCAACTCTTTATACGGTTATTAATTTATCTATCTATTCTTTAGTGTGTGTTTTAAAAACTTTAATAAATTTTATAAAGATACATTAAATATCATTGTCAATTCTTAAGTTTCCAAATTCGCATCATGCCACATTTACTAATAGCATGTATGCTGTCAAGACCTAACATATCTGCTATTTTTCAATTCCCAGATCCGCACAGTATTGTCAAAGCTACCGCTGGCAACGTGTTTGCCGTTGGGACTAAACGCAACCGAGTAAACCCAGTCAGTATGACCGTCCAGCTGCTGCAGTTGCTGGCCCAACTCTGTGTCACAGATTCGCACCGTCTTGTCAACACTACCGCTGGCAACGCGTTTGCCGTCGGGGCTAAATGCAACCGAGTAAACACCCATGGTATGGCTGTCCAGCTGTCGCAGTTGCTGACCCGACTCTGCGTCCCAGATCCGCACCGTATTGTCATCGCTACCGCTGGCAACGCGTTTGCCGTCGGGACTAAACGCAACCGACCAAACACATTCGATATGGCCGTTCAGCTGCCGCAGTTGCTGCCCCGATTCTGCGTCCCAGATCCGCACCGTCTTGTCAACGCTACCGCTGGCAACGCGTGTGCTGTCGGGATTAAACGCGACCGAAAAAACAAAGCTAGTATGTCCGTCCAGCTGCCGCAGTTGCTGCATCGACTCTGCGTCCCAAATCCGCACCGTCCCGTCAATGCTACCGCTGGCAATGCGTTTGCCATTGGGGCTAAATGCAACCGAGTAAACACCCATGGTATGGCCGTCCAGCTGTCGCAATTGCTGCCCCGACTCTGCATCCCAGATCCGCACCGTCCGGTCTTTGTTACTGCTGGCAATGCGTTTGCCATTGGGGCTAAACGCAATAGAGTTAATAATGTCACGATGACCAGTGAGTGTCCGCATTAGATAGCCGCACTTTGCATAAATACATATGTTATCACCACAGCTAACAGCAATATAGAGACTGTTAGGGCTGTATGAAATAGATCTAACTGGGAATAAACAGTCTATCTTACACGTATGTGGAACATATAATATTAAAGTCAGAAACAAGTCGGCCATACGTCTACATGTCTTACACAGCCTGACTACGGCATCTTTGGTTAAACCATACTCGGCCACGATGATAATAAGCAGCTCAAGTGGTAAAGAATTCAGTTCACCATAACACATGTTATTAGCAAGAGAAATGGTATGTTTTTGGAAAATGAACACTGAAAATATATTTTTCTGCATTTATACTGTTTTTGTACCGTATTTGTACCGTATGAGGGATATGCATGTATATGCAACTCTCTATATGGTTATTAATTTATCTATTTATTCTTTAATGTGTGTTTTAAAAACTTTAATAAATTATAGAAAAAAAAAAGAAATAACAGAATGCATAAAGGTACATTATAGATATCATTATCAATTTTTTAGTTTCTGAATTCGCATTATATCACATTTACTAATAACATATCTAATATTTTTTAAACTTCCAGATCCGCACCGTTTCATCAAAACCACCACTGGCAATGTATTTGCCGTCGGGGCTAAATGCAACCGAACACACCAATCTAGTATGACCGTTAAACTGCATCAATTGTTGACCCGACCCTATATCCCATATACGCACCGTTATATCAGAACCACTGCTGGCAATATACTGACCATCCGGACTAAATGCAACCGAACAGACCCTATCAGTATGACCGTTCAGCCGATTCAGCTGGTTGCCCGACTCTGCGTCCCAAACTCGTACTGTCCTGTCACAACTACCACTGACAATGCGTTTTCCGTCAGGGCTAAACGCAACCGATCTAACATCACTGGTATGGCCGTTCAGCTGCAGCAGCTGCTGGCCCGACTCTGCGTCCAAAACTCGTATTGTATTGTCACAACTACCACTGACAATGCGGTTGCCATCTGGACTGAATGCAACTGAATTAACACAGTAGGTATGGCCGTCCAGCTGCTGCAACTGCTTGTTTAGCTCTGCATCCCAAATCCGCACTGTCTCATCATCACTACCACTGACAACACGTCTGCCGTCGGGGCTAAACGCAACCGATTTAACATTGTCGGTGTGGCCGTTCAACTGGTTCAGACGTTTGCCCGACTCTGCATCCCAGATCCACACCTTCGCATCAAAACCACTACTGGCAATACGTTTACTGTCTGGGCTATATATCACAGAACTAATACGCGATTCACAGTTAAACTTTCGTATCTGATAGCCATATCTTGCATGATATATGTATACACCACTACATAAACAGGCAACTGCAAGATATTTATTATCATGGCTATACGAAATAGACCTAACTTCATCTGGCATATTAATTGTAGCTATCTGTGGAACACACAATTCTAGAACCTCAAGCATACTATGCAAAAGTCTACATGTTCTGCCAAGCCTGACTACGTCATATCCATTCAGGTTACTCACAATTAAGAACAGAAGCTCAAGTGGTAAACCAAGTAGTCTTGCATCAGACATATTATTGGATTTTAATGGAAAATGCCACCATTTAATTAAAATTACTTATAGATATCTAGTTCTTACGGTAATCCGTTTTTATATTTTTAATAGGTGGAAAACTAATCTATACATAACCATCAATCATTTCTTCTTTTCTACATTCCAGATCCGTACTGTTGCGTCATTGCTACCGCTGGCAACATGCTTTCCGTCAGGGCTAAATGCAACCGATCTAACCCAACGGGTATGACCATTTAACTGATTCAGCTGTTTACCCGACTCTACATCCCAAACTAGTGCTGTCATATCATCACCACAACTGGCAACGCGTTTGCCGTCGGGGCTGAATGTAACCGAAACGACACAACCCGTATGACCGTCCAGCCGCCACAACTGCTTTCCCGACTCTACATTCCAAATTCGCACTGCCTTGTCATTACTACCACTGACAATGCGTTTGCCGTCTGGACTGAATGCAACCGATCTAATCCGTTCAGTATGACCATTCAGCTGCCACAACTGCTCGCCCGACTCTACATCCCAGATCCGCACTGTCTTGTCATCGCTACCACTGGCAATGTATTTACCGTTGGGGCTGAACACAATCACGCTAACCCAGTCAGTATGACCGTTTAGCCGCTGCAGTTCCTGACCTGATTTTGAATCAAAGATCTGCACTGTCCTGTCATGGTTACCGATGGCAAAGCGTGTGCCGTCTGGACTATATACCACAGAATAAATACGCGATCCATTATTAAACTCTCGTATCAGACAGCCATATCTTGCATGATATATGTATACACGACCATTATAACAGGAAGCTGCAATATATTTATTATCATGGCTATATGAAATAGACTTAACTCCACATGGCACATTAATTGTAGCTATCTGTGGAACACACGATTCTAGAACCTCATACATATTATGCAGAGATTTACATGTTCTACTAAGCCTAACTACGTCGTATCCATTCAGGTTACCCTCAGTCACAATTAGGGACAGGATCTCGAGTGGTAAATTATGTAGTTTTTTATAGAACATATTACTGGATTTTAATAGAAAATGCCATGGTTTAATTAAAATTACTTATAGATATCTAGTTTTTACGGTATGTTGTTTTTACATCCCAGATCCGCACCGTTCTATCACCACAACTGGCAATACGTTTGCCATCAGGACTAAACGTAACCGAACGCACCCAGTCAGTATGGCCGTCGAACCGCAACAGTTGTTGACCTGATCCTGTATCCCATATACACACTGTTTTATCACCACTACAACTGGCGATATACTGACCATCCGAACTAAACACAACCGACCAAACAATGTCGGTATGGCCGTTCAGCTGCTGCAGTTGCTTGTCTGACTCTGTGTCCCAGATCCACACCGTCCTGTCACTGCTACCAATGGCAATGCATGTGCCGTCGGGACTAAACGCAACCGAGAAAACAATGCTGGTATAGCTATCAAGCTGCCGCAGTTGCTGCCCCGACTCTGCATCCCAGATCATCACAGCACGGTCAAAGCCACTACTGGCAACGCGTTTGCCGTCGGGACTAAACGTAACCGAGTAAACAAAGCTGGTATGACCGTCCAGCTGCTGCAGTTGCTGCCCCGACTCTGCGTCCCAAATCCGCACCGTCTTGTCATTGCTACCGCTGGCAACGCGTTTGCCATCGGGGCTGAACGCAACCGACCAAACCCGGCCGGTATGACCGTTTAGCTTATGCAGTTCCTGGCCTGATTTTGAATCCCAGATCAACACTGTTCCGTTATCACTACTACCAGCAATACGTCTACTATCTGGGCTATATATCACAGAACTAATACACGATTCAAAGTTAAACTTTCGTATCTGATAGCCATATCTTGCATGATATATGTATACACCACCACATAAACAAGCAACTGCGAGATATTTATTATCATGGCTATACGAAATAGACTTAACTCCATCTGGTATATCAATTGTAGCTATCTGTGGAATACACAATTCTAGAGCCTCAAGCATACTATGCAGATATTTACATGTTCTACTAAGCCTGACTACGTCGTATCCATTCAGGTTACACTCAGTCACAATTAAGAACATAAGCTCAAGTGGTAGCTCAAGTAATCTTGAATCAAATGTATTATCAGACGTACTTGAATCCATAATATAAAACTAAAGAAAATGTACCTAAACGAGTGTATCTACAAGAAGAACACACCGTAATTACGGTATTCCATTTTTATATTTTTAATAGGCGGAAAACCAATCCATACACAACCCTTAATCATTTCTTTTCTATTCTTACATTCCAGATCCGCACCGTTCTATCATCACTACAGCTAGCAACACGTTTGCCATCAGGACTAAACGTAACCGAACGCACCCAGTCAGTATGGCCGTCGAACCGCAAGAGTTGTTGACCTGATCCTGTATCCCATATACGCACTGTTTTATCAGCACTACAACTGGCGATATACTGACCGTCCGGACTAAACACAACCGATCTAACCCAATAGGTATGACCGTTTAACCGATTCAGTTGTTTTCCTGTTTCTACATTCCAAATACGTATTGTCCGATCGTCAGAACCACTGACAACAAGTTTACTGTCAGGACTAAATGCAACTGATCTAACCCACTCAGTATGACCACCAAGCTTCCACCGTTGCTTTCCAGACTCTATGTTCCAGATCCACACTGTCTTATCACTACCACCACTAGTTACAAGTTTTCTATCTTGACTAAATACGACCGAGTCAATCCAGCCAATATGACCACTTAGACATTGTACCTGCTTTTTAGTTTCTATATCCCAAATTAATATTGATGTATTACAGTAACAATTGTCAGTAAGAGCAATAAGCCTATTATCTGAACTGAATACTATCATCCTAGTACAAGATTCGGTAGGACAAGTTAGTTTAGATAATCTACAGTCCAACTCCAAATCCAGAATAATCAAAGTTCTTAAATCAATACAAGCAGCAGCGAGCCTCCTGTCAGTGCTAAAACTGACACATTCAGTACGAATATTGGAGATACATGAACGCTTTAATGGATAACCGTTTTTTGAATTGAACATACGGATCGAGTGATCACTAAACACAAATAAACACATACCACTAGAACTATAGCTGACAAGTGTAGCTCTAGTTGGTAAATCAATCATATGTATCTGTGGTATGTATGACATAAGTGTATCACGTAATTCCCACAGACAGCTACACGTACTACATAATCTAATTATATCCCGTGTATTTAAGTCATATTCAGATACAATCACACCTAATAGCTCAAGTGGCAAATTAAGTAGTCGCACATCAGACATATTATTTTACTACCTTAATACAAGAAAATGGCTTATCTGACATTATGTTTTTAGCATATACACATTACGGTATGGATAAAATAAAGTTTAATTGGCATTGTAGAATTACCATTTATTCTAAAAAATATCTGAACCTATAATTATGAAACAACTTTTAAATAGTCCACACCCGTACTGTTCCATAACAGCTAACTCTAATATTTGCATTATGTATTTACGTAACATAATACCAGTCGCAAAGTTATTGCACGCGTAGATGTAGTCCCATCCTGGATTATATCACATTGCCGGAGATAATGTATACAGTACAAATATTAGAAAATCCCATCCAGTCTACGCATTATAGTGATATAGTTTTTAGCGATATGATTAACATACCAGTCGAAATCTGAACTACGCATACTCTTGGCAATTCTATAATTTGGCGTGTATCGACTGTAGTCGATATCCAGACTATAGAATACTTCACGTACCCGGTCGATATGTGTCCGGATAGTATCAACAGTAGATGATTTTCTGACATTCATGTCATACAATGCTTTCACTAGTGACACAGAAACAGCAAAAGGTGTAATACAGGCCATAACCATATAGAACAATACATTTATTATTGTCAGGTCGTAGAAGCACACCATCACAAGGAAAAGTAAGAAATAGAGGATTACAAACAATAACATTAAGTTATACACAACTGTGTTCAATAGCACCATATATTTACGATACTCCTCGACTAATTCTGTGAGTTTACCAACATTGTCATTTATGGTTTTAACATATCCGTCTACTCGGTTGATGTCTATGTATCCATAGTCCGTCTTTATACACACGGTCAGATTGTCATAGTTACCCGTATTTATACCCACGGGACGGTATTTATAACCACCACGTATATGAGTGCCATTCTCGATTACATCAGGCTCAGGAACCGGGTAGCAGACATACAACTCTCTGTCCAAAAAGGTATATGTACCGATAGTTATTCCTCCAAGCGTTTCTACTTTTGTACGTGTACCAACACCATAGTCATCTTTATCTGTGTTTACATCGTTACTACTTTTTTGTTCCATTATATACTACTGGTCACAGTAGGAAGTGTGCTCTGTTATATATCAAAACGACTTTATACTAGATTTAATTACGGTATCACAATAGGGAGATAAATAGTTATAGGTTTGAGATTTTGACATCCTCGTTTCTATACCTACTAATGACACATTGTTTATCATCCAAACTGAATACTGCCGATGTAACACGATCACCACGAAGATCTTTAAGATAGTCACCGTTTTCAACATTTCGAATTACCATTTTTCCACCGTAGCTACAACTGAGTATGAGTTTGCTATCATGGCTGAATGATATTACTCTTACATTCATCATGTGTCTACTATCCATATGTACACCCAATAAAGAACCGGAATTAATATCCCAGACAGATATATGACTGTCATTTCCACCACATGCAACATACTGTTTATTAGGACTAAACGCAATAGAGCTAACACATGCCACGCCTCCTGATAGCTCGGTAATCCTTGTACCAGTAGCCACATCATAAATATACACTGGGACAGTACCTATGGCAATAAGTTTACTATCACACGTAAATGCAACTCTGACAGGTATATTCTGATTAGAGATACTAAACTCTGATATTTTATTTCCAGTCTCTGTATTTACAATTAACACACGGATCTTACTATAATAACATCTACAAAAAGCAGCATAGACAGCATCCGGGCTGATAGTAATTGTAGTACCGGTGTTACCTCTAATAGCAACACTTAATTCGTGTGATCTTTTTCCAGACTCGATATCCCAGCATGTTATAGAGTTTATATACGGGGTTTTAAAAGAACACATTCCACTAACAATATAGCGACTATCCAGCTTAAACGCAATAGAATCCTGTATTAAACAATGTTTGAATACACACACACGATATCCAAACTTTGCATCATAAACATGTATTCTACTGCCGCTACACATGGCAATATATTTCCCGTCATGGCTATATACTATACATGATATAATACAGTTGAACCCTTTGTATATACGTCTTTGTGGAAGACACGAAAATAGCAAGTGTCTCATATTACGCACATACGTACATGTTAAAATCATGCTATACACATCATCAAGTGTCAGGTGTCCCACTTTTACAAACAACATAAAAATTTCAGGCGGTAAATCTAATAGTGTGGTTACTCTGCTTTGATGCTCATCCATTATCAATTTATATTGTGTAAATAGTTATGTTGTATTTCTTAGATTCTTTAGTAAATAATATACGGTATCCATACAACTTATAATTCAGATGTAATATCAAGCGTAATCTGCTCAACTGCCACAGAAACAATATAGTTCCAGATCTCAGGCGGTAAAACTGGTGGTAGAGTAGCTTTATATGCTTTCAAAGTAGCTATATCTTTACTTCTATTTACAGAATTCTCAAGACATACAATTGTATCATCACATATATTCACACGTGTCGTAAATATACGCATAACCCTGTATATCAGGTCAATAGTTGGTGTGTATAGACTATAGAATCGACTGTACATAGATGGCGTCCACGTAGAGCACACCGGGTATAAAGGCGCAAAAGTATATATATCACCTGTACTTAGAGTAAATCTATATTTATTTTGTTTATAGGCAGCGATTGATTTTATATGACAGTGATCTATTTCGTGTATAGTACACAACGTGAGTGTATTATCCTGGTTGAAAGAATATGCAGCGATATAGGATTTCCCTGAGATACCAGGTTCAGCGATATAGTGTTTGTCGTAGTATGAGATTATAAAGACGTCGTTTATATATGCACAACTAGTTATTCTGTATATGCTTCCGATAGTCATTTCATACAATGGCTGAACATATATATATTCATCATTTGAAAGCGGTAATATATCCCATATACGTATATTCCCATTATCATCAACAGTTGCGAATAGGTGTGAAGTATACTCATTTGCATTCTTTACAGGTAAAAAAGAAGAAGAGGTAATCTGACATTCATTAGCCGGATATTGTCGTATGCATTTATCACAGCCAATATAAAGTCTATTGTGATCACAGATTATACTGTTATAGTAAATAACACTAAAACTAACCAGCCCACTTACAATAAATATATTATTATCGCTTGGATGGGCAACGACACAGTCTATCATTTTCGGGCCATGTACATAGTTTATATTATTATAATGTGGCTTCCTAATGTCACATACATACACACTACCGGTTACAACATACAGATATACACTGTCATAACTAAATGTGAACATATTAACAATTGTACAATGCGAGCAATTCTCGTCAAAGAAACAATCATACCATTCTAGTATATCACACGTTTCCAGATTAACCACGAGAATCGAACTCTTGCCATCGTCTCCATATGACACAAAGTCATAAACCGCCAACGCAACATATCTATTGTCATTGCTAAACGTAGCATTGTAGATATAACCATGCCCTTCTTCAGGTAAGACATAGTCCATTTTATCACCATGTCCGTTGTACACAGTTATGAATGTCATAATACTTTTATATGCAACATCCATTGACAATGTACCATCATTGGATATATACGTTTTTATATTCTTACTACGATCACTGCTACAGTTAGCAATAAGTTCCCACTTATGGCAATACATCATGTAATTTATATATAGATACACATATATGATTATGCACAGTTACTTTTTATGAATCTTTAATATCCTAATACCGTATCATACGGTAATAATACATTGTATACTATATACACCATACCTAGATAAGATTCCATATTAGAAGTGTATTATTTGATATGTCGACTGCAACAAGTTTTCGTCCAGTAGGTGTATAATTCACAAACCGAACATTCATATCGAGTGTAATAATTCTTTTGGTTTCTTGACCTGTTTTTGTATCCCGTATATATAGTTCACCGATTGACGTTGCTGTCACAATACTATCGGCACATGGGCTTATAGCACAGACACAGTGGTAAAAAACATCGCGATTAGTCTGTAGTTTGTGTAGAACATTTGCATCCTCTGTGATTACTCTGTACATATAGTCCTCACATAGAGTAATAACAAGACCATTGGACGCTGCAAATGTGTATACTGAATCTGGATGTTTCATCGTCGATATAAGATCCCCTGTATCGATTTTATATTTATATAGATTGTTATTTGCAGTTATAAAATAACACGCGTCATTTGAACCAAAGGATACAGTATGATCACAAGACGTGTATCTGAAGATGGGCATTGTATATATGAGCTTATACACACCGTTTCTATTTGCCTTCCACATCTGCACTGCATCGTAAGGATTTCGATCATCAAATATCGTCAGGGAACAAGCAATATATTCTCTACTATTGGAAAACGCAATACTGTATATAATGCAACGTAACTTCTTCCGCATAAAGCTTGGCTTGTTGAGTTTCTGTATGACCTTTAAATTACGTGTTTTCCATACACGAATAACACCGTCACAACCGTCAACAAAGCGTTTTCCGTCTCTGCTAAACGCTACAGGATGTATTTTGGATATGCCGGGATTAGCATCAGTTAAGCGATGAGGCACACCCTTGTCCCACAAACAGAGCACGCCTTCTTCGTGTCCAGTTATAATATATTTCTCGTCAGGACTCACAGCTATAGATACAGTCTCCTGTGGCAACAAGTGTATTTTCTCTGGCCCTTCACAGCAATCAACACTACACATTTTCCGATGCTCGATGTAATGTAGAAAATGAGAAATGAGAAATTAAAAACGAGTTATAGTATAGTACATCAAATTGTACCGTATTACAAACTATATAAAAATGTACCGTATTACAGACCATATAAAAATGTACATATGTAAGAGTTCAAATTCTAACACCTTTACATATTAAACACGTTTAAGAAACCCCTGTTATAAAACGGGAGATCTATATAACGGTAATACATACTATTGCTGCTGCTGTGTCCGAGTGGTTAAGGAGTTGGACTTAAGTTCCAATGGACTTTCACGTCCACACGGGTTCGAACCCCGTCGGCAGTTTCTTTTTTTTCTCTATCTGGGTATACAGTATTGTGTGCCGTAGTGTGTTCTACTACAAATAGGTTTTTTACTTTGATGTAATGTCATTTTAGCAAAACAGTAGGGACATGGAGGAACTGAAGGGTGTTCCAAGGAATGTCTACTTTGAATCATTGGTCAACTGTGTTGGGTTTAGCGATAAAAGTAACACAATTTTTGTCTGTTGTCAGGATGGGTTGATGCGACATTACAACCCACATACACTGAATGTGACATACGAACATACAGTTAGTTACGATGGTAGTAAATACAATGAACAAGATGGAATAGGTATATCCAATGCAGCATATTGTTCTGCGACAGATATAGTTGCTGTGGTGTTTGCATGTCCATATATAGACGGTGTTGATCAGTTTATTATGTTATACGATACCATAAAAGGGAACCTTTGCCAGAAGCTAAAGCTGCCATACTATAGTATCATGGCTATTTCATTCAGTGGAAATGGTAAATATATTATTATCAACACGGCGAAAGGGGATGTGTACTTTTATGATATCACCAAAGCACCAGATCCGAAAGGATTATCATGCATAAAAGATGCGTATAGTGTATCATTGAGTAGTAACGGCAAATATTCTGCTATTGTATATATACGCGGGATTCTTTCTATACTGGATACTGAATCAGCAGAGGAAGTGGCAAAAATAGATTTAGGAAAGAGTGCGATTATTTCTACTGTGTTTAGTGATGATGACAAATATCTAATATGTGGCGGTTTAGGGAGACCTTTGTTTGTATTGGAAACTACAACCTATGGAAATGTACATTGCATACTACAAGAGTACACTTACAGCATTGCATACAACAGTAAAAGAGATATACTTGCCGGTGGCGGGAGGGACGGTAAAACATACTTTTGGTGTTTGGCTTCAGGTAGTATAATACACACAGTTAACGCACCCGAAAGACCACCGAATGTATGCTTGGAATATAAAACAAGCTCTATCGCATTTGATTCCACTGGACAGATGGCCGTATGTGGCATCAACAATAATCTTATACAAGTTGTCTCTATATAATATTATAAAAATGTACCGTGATATGTATGTTTATTTTTCTTTGAGTGTCATTATTTCATTATTTCCTTTACATTAACATTAAAATGACACATATTACATCACTACCACCAGAAATATTAGGATTAATATTTAAGACAGGTAATCTAAGCATTAAGGATGCAAAGAATCTAGTCATGACATGCAAGCATATGGCGGATAATAGCGAACATATATATGCAGGTGTGACAGTACGATCATTTAAGGCTCACGGTGGGTCCACTATACATTCAATCAAATTCAGTTCTGATGGCAAATTGCTCGTAAGTGGTGGAGGTGATGGCTCTATCAAACTATGGGATACACGACATGCAATTCTGAAAAAGAAAATGGATTACCAATCATGTGTACTTGTAGTTGCGATTAGTAATGATGGTAATCTCATCGCAGGTGGAGGTAAAGGTGGGTATATACTAATACACGACATCAAATCTGATAAGATGTATGAATTGAGGCGTGATAGTTTACATTGGATACACCACATTACGTTTACAAATGACAATAAACGTATCATAATAGGATATCACGATGGTGTTATCAGTAGCTGGAATATAGAGGATGAACAGTCTGACAAGGTCATAAGAGGCCCAACTCAGCCTATAACATCCCTTGCAGTAAGTGCTGATGGAAAGTATATTGCTTACAGGATTCTGGATTTCTGCTTTGCAGTAAAGAGACTAGATACAAACACTGAAGTATTCAGATTCCAGGAGAACGATGATGATGATGATAATAATGGACTAACTAATTATAACGGATGTATCAAGTTCAGCAAAGATAGCAAAACCGTTGTATACAACTCACGATATAGAATCTATACTACAGAAATCGAATCTGGAAATACGGAAAGTTGTACAGTAACACCTAATATAAATATTGAAACAAAGAGCACTATGTTTAGCGACGACTTGAAATATGTTGCATTTAGTGGATATAATAACCGTAATGGGTGTGTACACGATATTAAACAAAACATACTCAAACGCGAACTGACAGGTAACATAGAATGGATTCTAACAATGGCTTTTAGCCCGTGTGGGAAATATATAGCTGGAGGTGGTCTCGGTGGTAATATACGATTCTGGAAACTGTAGTACCTATTATAGAAAGTTGGTGTTTGCCTTGAGAATATTAAACTACAAGAAAAAAAAATAATAAGTAATCTATTATATTAAGTATTTCTGTATATCTGTAAATCCATATATGACCCCCTTGATAAGAAATATCGAAATCACAAACGGGATACCCAACTCTATCAATCGAATTGAGTGTATGTAAAATAGAATTGTACCGTAGACTTTAGAAATATTAAAAGAAAAATAAATAAATCCCAGTTTTCGTGTATCTGTAAATAGAGTTATTATGTATGGGTCATTAGATTGTCTCCCGCTAGAAATATTACAACTAGTTATAACTAACGGGTGTTTAAGTTTAGACGATGTAAAGAGGTTGTGTGCAGTAAATCGCAAATTGAATAATATGAAAGTAGAACTTTTAGGTAGCATTAAAACAAATATTATGTTTAAGACTGGCAAACATCCTAGTTGTATCAAATGCAGCCCCGATGGAAACTACATTGCACACATCCATGGAGATGTAATTAGAATAAGAGACGCAAAGAGCAAACTTTATCTCAGAGATCTTAACGGACACAAACGTAGGGTTAGATCTCTGGATATAAGCCCAGACAGTAGTCTTATTGTTAGTGGTGGCTATGATGAAAAAGTAATGATATGGAACATAGAGTCTGGTAAACAGATTAGATGTTTGTCAGGCCACACCGATTGGATCTTATCTGTGGCATTTAGTTGCGACGGGAAGTACATAGTTAGTAGTTGCTGGGATAAAAGTGTGCGTGTATGGGATACACATACTGGAAGATGTATAAATACTCTAGTTAACCATGTTTCAGGTGTAAATTGTGTTGCATGTAGTCCAACAGGCAACCATATACTTAGTAGTAGCTGGGATGGCAATATCTGTGTGTACAGAACAAATCCTATAAAATTGTTATACAAAGCAGAGCTCTTGTACTATAAACCAAGTAGACTGTGCTTTAGCCCGGACGGCGAGAGGTTTGCTGTATGCGGTGATGATACAAACGTATATATAAGAACAGTACAAACATCGCAATTAATATGCTATTTTGATTGTAACACACAATGGATAAATTCTATTACATATAGTCCTAACGGAAGATTTATTGCTGGTGGTTGTATGGATGGTACTATAAGAATATGGGACATAGAGTCAAAGAAACAGATAGAGTTATATAATGACACAAAGAGTGCAATTAACTCTATTACATTTAGCCATAATGGGAACTATCTATTCAGTGCGCGTGATGATCACACGATAGCAGTTTATAACGTATCACATTTGAAGCGTATCCCACATTAAAACTATTCGTGTGTACATATAAATTTTTGTACCGTACTAAAATATTAAAACAATAAAACATATTTCTTAGTCCATATAACCATTTACCTGAAGATGGATGAGTCGGCAGAGCTGAAAGAATTGTGTAGATACATGACACAGGAGAAACAGATGGAAGAGAAAGACAGACGTGTATCTCTACGTAGACTCATATCTATATATGAAAAGAGTATAGTTAGTGGAGACCAGCTGGAAAACCACAAGGAACTCAGTATGATATGTTTCAATATAACCCAATTAATGGATACATATGATATCATTGTTATCAATGGCAACGTTTACTATAGAAATAACATGTATATCCGGTCAATCGAACTCGATCCTGACAATGGATACACACTAGCTAAAATAGGCATGTCGCCGACTTTTTCGGCTGTCGTGACTGCTACTGGATTCCGTATGGAAAAGGTAGATTGTCTAATAAAGGCAGTTAATATACTTCCAGTTACACACGAGACTGCAGCCTACTGTGTTCGAATAGCGGAATACATAGGACCATTCAAAGGAGTGGATATTGCTAGATACGGAAATGTAACAAGAAACAAGCTATGTGAAATTGCAATAGAAATTGATCCAACATGTAAAGCGGCATATATAATACTAATCGAAAATAACAGAAGGAACATATACCAGAATGAATATATTAGAGATGTTATATTATCTGGCATAAGTGTCATACACGACTACAAACCCTTTTATTCTTATCTGTTAATGTACATGCGCGATGATGAACTTATAACATTTAATGATGGAAGAAGATTGTACAAGGAGCAGATACGCACTATGGCATATTCTGCTTAGATGTTTTATTCTATTTTAATAGTCTAAAGGTGTCCCATCTATATGGGTTTTAGCAAAACAAGTATTAAATGCATCACTAACATTACCACAACGGTAACAAGTCTTCACAGATCTAGCCCGACACGCAAAGGACTTGTGTCCTGGTTTACCACATTTGTAGCAAAAGACCTTATGATCTCCACATCTTCCTTCGTGTTTATTGTATGAAATAAACCCATTAAACCCCCTGTTACATTTTCTACATGTATATATTTTTCTAGAGGGTGAAGGTGGAGGTGGAGGTGGAGGTATAGGATCACGTCCAGCTACACATCCTTTTGCAATATGACCACGCATGCCACAGTTGAAACACTTATTATCGAAAATCCTGAACATGCGCTTAATTTCATCTCGCTGTGACTCCGACAGCTCAAGATTGGAGAACGAACCACCCCTAACATGACGAATTCCATACATATGCATATATTTGACCACAGTATTGTCCACAGCATATTGGCCTTTTGTGTAGTAGCATTCCTTTACATTAACAGGTTCAAACAACTCTGTCCATTCCAACGCACCGAGTCTATGATGGTCGTTTATACAAGAAACCGGGTGCATACTTTCACCTATATAAAAGTTACCCTCTTTCAACTCGAGTATGTATAAATAGGCCATAGTACAAAACACACACAGCAGACACTGAATATGGATTATGGGCTTCAGTGTAATAATTTAATACAATTTAAACGTAGAATTACATACGGTATCACTGTATATAGTACCGTATGTCGATAATATAAACAATGTTATAATAGAATATATACATACAGAAACAACATGCCATCGTTTCTAGGTCTACCTGTTAACGTTTTGTGTAATATAGTGCGTATCGGCTGTCTCTCCGCCGAAGATATATTAAATTTACGTCTAACATGTAAATATTTGAATAGTATACATTATACATTATCAGCTGTTGCTATAGTAAAACGTAAATTCTGGTTGGATATTACCGATTACAATTTACCACTACACTACTGTATCATATACACAGATTGCATATATCACAAAATTAAACATGGAGTACACAATAGCGCTCTCTACTGTAACTATGTACGTGGTATACTATGCAGCGATCATCCTGCTATATTTAAATTCGACATATCACTTAATCAGAGTATTGAGATACGTTCTATGTTAATTGAAGCAATAGCTCGTGACAGAGAAAATGCAATGTTATACTATCAGTTGGCTAGATGTATAGATATCCACGGCACATATATTCTATATGGAAACAGGAAAATGCGGTGTCTCGATCTAATTTATCATGCTATCAGGGTAGACCCACGTTTTACACAGGCATATGATCTACTAATCTATTATGCAAAATATGAGTCGCGTGTAGAGAGGAATACATACAAGAGAATACTTACAGATGCAATAAGGTTTAATCCAAGATACCATAAAGCATACACCGAACTGGTCAGGATATTGCACGGAAACGAAGTTGTAGAGATTCACACTATGCTACACAAGAATAAGACTGATCTGCTTATAGATGCTATAGGATATGGTAGCGACGATGCAATTAGTATGTTGTGTGATATTATAGGGGAAAACGAGACTATAGAGTTAAATGATGGACGTAGGTGTAACAGAGACATGTTGAATGATATGCTTTGAATTTTTAATTATATTAAGATTGATCGTGTTGTATATAGCTCCATTCTATTTACCGTATGCCAAGCATACGGTATTAATATATATACAAGAAAAAAGAAAATCTGTTCAAATTCACATACACATGGATGAGGAAATAAGCGTTGATAATTTCCGTAGTATCTACTACATAAAAATTAGCCCACGTAATAGGCGATGTCTAGCAGGTACACTATACGACCAGCACGGGAAGCGTTCTATTGTAATTATAGATTATAATAGGATGAGATATATTGCCAAATGGAGTAGTACAGCAGACATGTGTAAACGCGATCACTACAAGTTCAGCCCGTGTGGAAGATATGCCGCTATGATGATAAATAATGATATAAAAGTATATGATATTGATAGTGGAGAGTGTATACTGGTATGTAATAACGTAGAAGGTTATTTTACGTTTGGCAAAAGCACCCCGTGTATAGGATATGTTACGCAGAATGGCATCCGAATTATAAATATAATAGATGGGACGTCAACCGAATTCTCTGCTGATAGCGTGTATTGTTTCACATTCGCACATAATGACACACGTATTATAGCCACCGAGTCTATTAACAGATTTAATAGATATACCAGATATGCGTATATAAGAATTGTAGATTTACACAAGATGCAGTACACCAGATTTAAGTATTATTCTGCTATTAACACTATGCCGAGTGGACCAGTATGTATATATGCCAGCAATGATTATAATGATATTATGTACATCATTTCAGCAAGTGGCTATGTTTACAAATATTACTATATGAATAGTAATATTTACAACATAGAGGATATAGAAGTGTCTGGTAATGAAGAATTTACGTTCACGCCAAATAATAAACATATTGTGGGATACAATGAACGCCGAATATATATAAAGACTGTATTCGGTACAAACCAGTCTTGTAATGTCATGATGAATATAGAGAGGCCAGCAACATGCTCTGCCATGTATTACTATGATTGTGACAATTCTTTTGTATATGTTGCATTTCTAATGGGTCCAGTCACATTTGCCACGAAGAAAATTCCAATCTGTAACAGGTGGACACCCTTGACACACGCATACCACTTACCGGAAATAAGAGAAAAAGTAATTCGATATTTTTACCTACTAGGTATATTAGAGAAAATATACATAGTTATGCCACGATTAAGTTATGAATTGAAATGTTTAGCTGCTACATATCTGTAATTCTTTTAATATATTAAAATCGAAAAAAATATAGAAAGCAACAATTATTAGAGTATAAGAGCTAATACAGGATTATCAAAAACATAAAATTCTGATGTATTGTGTATACAGCCACTGATACAATCAATACTTTTTAGATTTGCGTTGTTTTTTACATAGACATGTTCCATTGACTCTGGTATTAGCTTATCCTTCTTGTCGGGAAGACAGACAATACCATCACAATTCTCGATATGTAAGTGTCTTAATATGCTATTATCGCACAGGTTACTATGTAAAACACGTAGGTTTGGGCACGATATTAGCGTAATATATGCAAAACCACATAGACCACCGGATATTGACTCTAGACTTTTACATGAACGTATGTAAAGGGAACTGCGTTTACATCTGGGTGACGGTGTTTTCTTAACAACAAATGGAATGTCGGTGATACTATCACATTCATCAAAATGGATGTTAGTAATAGAAAACATTTTACCCTTCACATTGCGCCAATTGTCGAAGTTTAATTTGTTACATCTTTGTATTGATATATTCCTAATGTTAGAATTTTCAGATAAACTACTATCTATAGTTGCAATATTATTACAATTTATCAAATGTAACTCTCTTAACTTATACATCCTCCCTATTGCAGCTGGTATGCATGAAAACGCACAGTTTTCAAATGTCAAAACACCCGAAATGTTAATGTCAAATATACTCTCGGGTATAGTGTCCAAACCCACATCTAGAATATGTATAAATACAGTACTATCCTTTACCACACTTTTAGTATTCTCAATGAACCATCTAAACTGCTGGTCCCCTCTTACTTTTATTGTGTATTCGTTTACTGTTGACAAAACACCCACACCCTCCATTGTATTGTTAATATATACATGAATATGTTTATAAAATAATAACAATCATTTAACATTACATATATAAATATATGAGTTTGCATTAACACACACAATTAGTAATGTCAGATAACGACAAGAGTGACGCAAGTGTAGAACTTGGCGAAGAGGACACACCAAGTAGTGATGGTGGTAGTGTTGATGAAGACAATGAGAATAAGGAGGAGGATAGTGAAGAAAACAACGAAGAAGTCGACGAGGAGGACGATGATGATGATGATGATAACATCGATAATCTATTAAATGGCCCTAACGTACCGGGTGGGTTCTTATACGAGCAAGGCCAATTTGGTCCAAGTGTCACAGTCGACGGTGACGAAGCATTTACACATCTTCTAATGTTAATAAGAGACTATAGTGATTCTGAAGAGATTGCGTCAATATTATATGTTACCATAGAAAACATAACTCGAACTACACTCCCTCCACAAATAGGTACATTACAGGACCTTGAACAGCTCACCTTAACCGGTTGTGAATCACTAACTGTAATAGAAGGTGACAGGCTTTCATACGGAATGCTGAACGACGTTACAATAAATAGATGTAGCGCATTAACAAGTTATAATGTCATCAAAGATGGTGATCGCGTTGAATTTAATAATTGTGTAGATATACCATCACCAGACCGCGCAGTAGAAGATCCGAGAACAGCTTGTATGTCGGCATTGTCACTGGACAACGTGGATGTAGATCGCAGAAAGTTGGCGCATATATCGGAATTCCCAGTGCTGCTTACGTTTGCACTTACCGACTGTACTATTACTATCAGTCCAAACCTGTTTGATAACTTTAATAGATTGGGCGATGTACTACTACATAACATAACAGGACTCACATACGTTCCAGCAAGATTAATGTTATTACCAATGCTTGAAAGGCTAGATATAGTTGCATGCAATGAATTGCGGAATTTCGAAAGATTTAGTGCATACAGTAACATAGAGAAACTTTCAATTGAAGGGTGCGCAGAACTTCAATCACTTCCTAATCTTAGATGTATGGGAAGGATGACAGATTTAATATTAAGTACATGTCAGAATCTGATTAATATACCCCGTAGTATCAGTTCTCTTTCGGAGCTAAGAGAATTGAGGTTAATCGGCTTAAACGTGAGAAGAATACCAGATAGTATACACAGACTTAGTAATCTTGTTGTACTTTGGATCCAGAGATGTGACAACCTTGTCATGTTTCCATATCCACCTGAAGATTTACAAGTGTCACACATCCCTCGAAACCTAGATATGCAGATTAATAACAATAGGAGCCTTATGTATATTTCAGGATTAACGGGAGATGTACATATCGAGGACTATTCAAATATAAGCGGAAACCCGGTTCTAAATATGACACCCGAGGATACACAACAGCAACAACAACAACGACGACTATGGGAACAACAACGACAACGGTCAGCAAGCACGATGAAAAGAAAACTCGTTTTTGAATTAGTCGATGATGGTGCAGGTAAAGCCGATGATGGCGCAGGTAAAGCCGATAATGGCGCAAACGAGGAAGAGGAAGAGGAAGAGGAAGAGGAGGAGGAGGAGGAGGAGTGGTATGAACAGCAACAACAACGACTATGGGAAAAACAACAACAACGGTCAGCAAGCACGATGAAAAGAAAACTCGATTTTGATGCAGGTGAAGCCGATGATGGCGCAAACGAGGAAGAAGAGGAGGAAGAGGAAGAGGAAGAGGGGGTGGACGAGGAGTGGTATGAACAGAGACGACGACGACGGTTAGCAAACACGATGAAAAGAAAACTTGATGATGGTGCAGGTGAAGCCGATGATGGCGCAAACGAGGAAGGGGAGGAGTGGTGGTATGGACAGCAGCAACAACAACGACTATGGGAAAAACAACGACAACAGTCAGCAAGTACGATGAAAAGAAAACTCGATGATGATGCAGGTGAAGCCGATGATGGCGCAGACTAGGAAGAGGAGGAGGAGGAGGAGGGGGATGATGATAATTACATGTAATAGTAGAATATTAAATATCATTATTATATATACGAATCTAACCACAATAATAATAGAAAAAAATGGAAGATCCACTGTCACCTAGTAGTAGCATCATTGTACAGGACGGGGTGGAGATAGACGGAAATGCGTTGATAATAACCGTAGCCAATGACAACAACAAGAAGAATTTACAAACAACCGTGTACAACGAGTATGGACAAATAGAATACGTTAATGTGTATATAAAAGGGGTGTCAGACCTAGGTATGCCTATAGATATGGTCATTATGAGTAAACTTACACTTCTTGTATTGGAGGACTGTTTAGACATGAAGCAATTTAGTTGTATGTCCTCCAGTACTAATAAGAAGCTACAAGTTGAAATTCTTGGATGCAATAAGATCGTATCGATAGATAATCTAGAACGGGCTAAAGCTGCCATTTTCGATAATTCGTCACTCACGCCGTTGAAATGCTTACCAACAATTGCTGGCAACGAAAATATACTAAAAGAGATTGAAATAAGAGAATGCAGATTAGATGAAAGTGTCCTTACTGCTCTATCCACATTTCCACATCTAGATGTGTTTATAATAAATAATTGTACGATAAACGAGAATCATGTATTTAAAATGAATTCACTAACAACATTTTACATTCATAATATGGATATAACGACAGTTAACAGCAGTATATTCAGTCTACCTTTGTTAGATATGCTATTTATATCAAACTGCAGAAATATTAAAACGATAGACGCGGGAGATGGTTCCGTGACACTTAAAACACTCGTGATAAAAGATTGTAGTGAGTTGTCGATGATACCTGAATTTACCTTGATGAGTAGACTTCGCAGTCTTGAAATTAAGAATTGTCCAAAAGTAGAATCTATACCAAGCACAATATTTAAGGCAACACTGCTTAACGATATTGATCTCAACAATGTTGGAATAAAATCAATCCCGTATCAGATACACCAACTTGGAAATCTACTAGCCCTTAGAATCCAGAAATGTAACAACCTATTGGAGTTCCCGTACCCCGAACACATTCCATCTATAATACGAGCTGAGATAGATGTTGTGATAAGATGGAACGAGAATCTGGTTACTGTAAGAGGGCTAACAGACTGTTTTGAGAAGTTTAACTATAGTAATATTAAGGACAATCCGATATTAGAAATACACTTACCATCAGAAGTTGCATTAAAAAATAAGCATGCCGCTGATATTATAAGACAGGAAAGTGAATACATAAAAATGAAAAAGGAAAGAATAACGGAAATATTCAAGAGAGTAAACGAGACAAGCTTGCGTATGCTACTTGACATACATAATATGGGAATTAAACTTAATAATTTCCATAGAGCTAGATATATATATGAAAGAGCACAAAGAGATGATAACCAACATGATACTGATCAGATTTATGTATTGTATAATGATATGAACAGCGAGAGAACTGAATCTATCAGGCTAAATGAAAAGATAAAAAAGGGTATGGAGAAGCTAGATGATGTTGGAAATGAAATAGATAGAATAATTTCAAAAATCGAAAAATCTTACAAGAAGATGGTAGAAGCATCAGAAAAGATGGAAGAGGCGGCACCAGAAAAAGCGGAACAGTATGAAGAAATGGTAAAAGAAGCAAGTTCTATTAGAATACAAACAAAACCCATTACTGAAGTTATTAGAGATGTGGCTACACAAGTTCACACAAATTATGATCATGCCACAGAAGATCTCGATATTGACGATTTATATGCAGTAACAGGGTAGTATATATTGTATATATATATTATATAATGATATAATACATTAAGATGAGTAAGACGGGGAGTAATATTTTTGTCGTTACACAGAAAGATAACGGAAAGTTGGATATACTAATAGACGGAGATACAGCTCTCCGAGAATATGAAAAATGGATAAAGGACGATGAAAAAACAAAAACCGAAAATGTGTCAAGTGTGAATATACGGAATATCAAAAGCGAAATGTTCCCGCTTAGTATTATACAATTAGAAAACACGGAGAACCTAATAATAGAGAATTTTGAAAATATGAACAGACTGGCATCATATATTCACAGTCTAGACCACCTTAAAAACCTATACATAAAAAATTGCAAGAATCTAGATACAATTACATCACCACACAGTAGTGATGGTTGGTTCAAATCAATAGAGTCAGTGACTATTGAAGGGTGTAACAAGCTGAAAGACGATAAAGGTGCGAGACCCGCTAACAGGGGATACAAATATATGGTGATACATTAGATATTATAATTTAGTACCGTATTTTATTATATTTTTCTTATTTTGTAAAATTATCATAATCATTTTTCATTAAATACGCTCCCAGAATGGAGTACGATAGATTCTATACACACAACATTGAAATAATTGACGAATATATTAAAGTTACCGTTATTGGTAAAGCAGATTTAGATTATTTTATAACCATGATTGAAGAAAAAAGAGTTTGTATAACACAAATATCATCACTTACCATAGAGGATGTACAAATAGATTCAGTTCCAGAACAGATAGACAGACTTACGAATCTGTACATGATTGTGTTTAGTTCGTGTCCACATTTACACACAATCAACTTACATGTACCAAGACTGAGAAGAATTTATATTCGCAATTGTAACAATATAACACATATCAGTTCACTCTCAACCGAGATTGAAATGGATTTTGAGTCGTGTGATATACTACCACTACTTAGTCGCACGGATATAGATATGCATTTCGTAAGAATACTGCGTCTCGCATCATGTGATGGTTTTATTAATAGCTCAATCGGTTTATACCGATTTCACAACCTGGTAAGCCTGGCTATAATAGACTGTAATAACTATACCCGTGTACCCGATAGCATCGCGAATATGACTAGCCTTGTAGACATAAGGTTTTATGGTATACCGATTACTAGCATATCATCGAGCATAGCAGCGTTAAACTTAAGGTACCTGGAACTATATATGTGCATGATGTTTACTGGGTTCGAAGAGGGTACGGTGCTTCCACGTACTCTTCGTAGACTTGATTTTATATCCTGTATGATTGAATATCTACCAAAGATAGACCACCTAGATATGCTCGTAGACTTACATATCGGGAGATGTCCTGTACTAAAAGCACTCCCTCAAACCATAGGATGTCTGATGTCACTTAAACTCCTACATATATATGAACTGAATATAACATACCTGCCACAAAGTATACACAGACTACACGGACTTGCGTATCTAAGTATACAAAAATGTGATAATCTGTTAGCATACCCCATACAACGTGCATGTACGAAGATGGAGTCATTAACAGATGTATTTATAACAGGAAACATGAATCTTGTGAGTATCAAAGGTCTAAGAATAAGACTACACAGTCATATCACACTGGAAGTAGAAGATAACCCAAAGTTAATAGATGACATGAAGCAGCCAATATCTAGTCATAGAAATGTATATAACGGAAGAATTGAATACAAGTATCAACTATTTTAATAATACGACAATATTAAAGCAAGCGAAAAAAAAGACAACTACAAATATAAACAAACAATATAAGAAATCTCATCGTATAACATACAAGTATCATTATACTTGGATTTTATTATAGACATTAGATAGTAAAAATATATAATATCTACTTTGCGCTGTTTAGTCAGGAATGTGTATGCTATTGGCAACAATGGTCGTCTTACACACAATGATAAACGACGTATACATGATCTAGAGAGAAATGTCATTTTAATATAATCACCAATAAGCCCCGAGAAATAGACTTCACTGTTAGGAATCTCGATGTGATATATAATTGCTCTTTCTGTAATATTATATACTATCATTCGCTTATTGTGATCCATAATCGATACAAGATAGTTGCCAACTATACAGTTAGATGTTAGAGTACCAAACCCTCTAAGATATGTATGAGGTATTTTATCCCTGTTAATGTATATATCATACATACTCGTCACTGAAACAATATTACGCCCATCGCCAGATATACACAGCCTATTAATGTCACGAAGTGCAACAGTTGTATACTCACACACTAATACATGGTCGTTAAATCTAAGCATAGATATAGAACTAACACCCCACAGATACGTATAGATAGCAATATTCTTACATTCGCTGTCAATTGCTATCCCATCAACACGCCCATCATACACACCAACTACTTTTCCGTTGTGTGTTGATATAATAATACTTTGATATCTGGATGTATAGACCACACAGAACGCACCATCATAGTTGAACTCAAATGTTATAACAACACGTCTAAAACTGTATATCGGTACAAAAATACTATCACGTAACTGTGCAATTGTAATAAACCCATTAGAATACATCAATGCTACGTGTGCACCACACGGGCTAAGGACTATACTGTAACAGTCTTCTTGTGTTGTAAGGACTATCTGCATTGATTTGATGTCAATTACAATTGCCATCCCCCCAAATATAGACGAACGCAGTATGCCTGCCACATATCTACCCGATACATCAAGATTCTTGCAACACAGCTTGTCGATATAATCTAGATCCACCTTCTGCATTGTAATAATTGTTTAGGATATGGGTTATTTTTAATGTTTTAATATATAATTAATTACATACGGTACAAAATAAAAGAAAAGCAAGAAAAATTTGACTAGAGCGTCAGTGTACTAAACGATACAAACAACGATTCACTGTCACTTCCCGGGAGTGATGGTGCGATTGGCATGTCGGGGGGTAAAGAACACAGAAACGAAAGTTTGATCAGATCATCTGCTGTGTGATAAATATCACCGGTAAGCTGAATCTTATCATCCTTTTCCATGATACACGCGAGAGCAACATATGCTGGTGCAAATTTCGGTTCATACAATATAGCATATCTAAGCAGATCCTTCTTACAGACATTCTCAGTATCATATAGATTAACAGTCTCATCACGATCAATATGATAACCAAGATTATAATATATTCTACCTACTCTAGGTGATATTGATAGTGCACGAACAAACACACCAGTAGCTGTTAGAAATTGACCATTCGAAAGTTTAATACCACCACTGCCTGTCTGATGCAACATAACACCCACATCATTCAAAATAGCAGGATCTGTATCACAATGCCTAAAACCCTCGAGTAATAAATCACGCTTGGTGTATTCCTTGCCATTAACGATAACAACCGAATGCCAGTCAAAGATCGTCTTGCTCATCAAATGCCACGTCTTTGCAAACATTTCGTTGTATGACAAAGATGTAATAAGACTCTGTTGTATCTTTGTTATATTGGAACGGAAAGAATCTTTTGCTAGATACACAGCCATAAAGTAATACGGCATAAAGTAGTCAGGGCGACTTGCAACAACAGCAACCAGTAGGTCTTTAGCTGATATGGTAGTGTCACCTACAGAGACTTCAACCATACCCGAACTGTGCATTATCATAAACACATGGTAACATAATACAGGATTTGCATACAGCTCCTTCGTGTGCATAGGAAGAATACTGAGATTGACATCACTGATACGCGAAAGTTCTTGTATAAACGTCGACTTCCTGGTATCCATTTTCTGTAATCACTAAACACGAATAAGGTAAAATAGAACATTTCCCGACTACAGAGAAATATTTACTACACAAATACGGTACATTCTAAATATTCTTTTGTACCGTATAGGAATACAAATAAAAGGAAAAAAAAATAACAGAAGAGACATAAAACACTTCTTTATGAACCATAGAATGGAGGAAGAGAAGAAAGAGACAATAAGCGACGTAGATAAACAGTTTTGCAAGATAAAAGAAACAGACAGTAAAGCCGGTATCTACAATATTGCTGTATCTAGAAATGGTCAATATGTCATCGGTTTTAGTCAACATACTGTTCTTATATTTGACAAATATCTAAATGAGATAAACCGGCTACTAAAGGATAGAAATATGCGTACGTATGCAATTGGGACTAACTGTATTGCATATTCAATGTTGTACTATGGTGGTATCCGTGTTATAAATATATTAGACGAATCAGTTTACGATATAAGTACCGGTAGGCGTACCCCAAACGCAATCTGTTTCAGCAAATGCGGAAAGTATATTGCAGCAGGCGCGGATGGAGGCTATATGTTTCTGTGGAAACTCGAAGAACATAAAGTCACGCTTGTTTTTGAAGTACGGTACGATTACGATGTAGACCTATTTGAGTCGATTGAATTTGACATGGATTCTAGGGTGGTTGTCTATCTAAGTGATGTGTTTGTATACACAATTAGCATAGACGATTATAGATTGCTGTATAAACGAGAGTCTAACGAAAGATTCACGCATGTCAGATTCGGAAAAGAAAATAAAAGGATCTTTTTACCAACAGGTGCAACAGTCAACGAGTACCCGAATTTTAACATGAAGGAGGTGTCAAATGTCTACTGTGTAAACGTAACCGAAACTGACAGCTACAGTCTTATCAATGCATTCGATTGTTACAAAGACGGAAATTATATAATGGTTGCACCATCAGGCTACTCTGAAACCAACGTGTCCGGAGAGGCGTATATAAGAATGTGGGACACCAACGACCAAACCAAGACAAGAGAACTTGTTGAGATAGGAAAAGTTCACACCTTTGCATTAAACCCTACTATGGACGTAATCTATGTCGTTACACCGGATGGTAAAATTGCCATGTGGGCAACATAATCTGCACACTTCTAATATATATATACCACTTTGTTTTTTTTTATTTATAATAGAATATTAACGAATTATTAAAAATGTATCAATTGTAATCAAGACAGTGATATTTCATAAGAAGAAGAAGTAATATACACGATATAGCTATTTAATACTCTTAAGGATGTTAAAGACTAACTAAAAATTTTAAAAATTCTACAAAATTCTATTAGAAATGCATTTATATCACAAGTTATAGTAGTATGCGGGCCATCCGGGTTGAGGATAGTTTGCCTGCAGTCGTCAACACTCTGTTCCCGTATTCCTGACAGTGGTGGACTTCCATAATCAACATATAAAAGACGGTATACCGGATTACTACCAGCTTTCAGTCTATCGACAAACTCATTAATCTTTCCAAGTAGAACCGGGTTGCGCATTGCACCCAAAGCCAATATCAATACACCATCGTCACTGTTTGTACATGTCGACGAAAACCTATTCCATGCTGCTTCCTGCTGTTTATACATCACATCATTATAATCTCTGAGTATAGATAAATTCAGAAACACATTTCTACCTTTACATTTATCACATACAGGAATATCTTCATGTCTAGCTTCCATATACTGAACACCAACATGTAGTAGTGTGTTGGTAATATTATTATTTTGATCGACAGGAAACACGTGCCGACACTCTTTGTTCAAACACTGATAGTATTTGTAACTACCACTAGGTGTATAAACCCTATTCGGACTACAACCACATCTTTCTATAAAGTGATCTGTAGACTCTGTATATACAAAGTAGTCCATAGTACAAAGCATTGCAAAAAAGTCACAGAGTGATCTCTGTGTAGGAACCGCGTACGCTGCGTTATATGCATGCATTAAAAGGTATGCCCAGAAGTATGACAATGCCTTATCAAAGATACCCCTTGCCCATGAAAGCATCACAGCATAGTGATTTTCAAAACCACGTTCTATCATCGCAGGGAACTTTGATGCGAATTTGGTAGTATCTAGATAATCTATACCGCCGACACAACTTAATCCCATACCACCAAATATAACAATGCGTGTTGGTTTACTGTGTACAAATCCCACAATGTCTGCTATATACTCACTTATTGTTGGATGGATATTATACAAGAGTGGTGATGGGTACTGTTGAGCATGTGGGTACATCTGCATCAGTGTATCGTTCGGCACATCCGGCTCGCCAAGTATAATACTCGCAGCATAATAACGATAAAGCTCTACATCACGGTCTGTATATAACACAAAAACCACTTTTGATATATACATATGATTTGGATATTTACCTAACCATGCACGCACAGCATTTAGCGCAACTTTGCATGCCTCTTCCTGGTCGTATTTATATTCACCGGTACAAAGACAACTAAAGGCTATTGTATCAATATCATCACGCGTACCAGCCATCGTCAGTGCGTTCATATAACAGCCCGCCAATAGGTCTGGACGTAGTTCTTTGTATCTATCCAGATTTGGTCCACATGTGTGTATTATATTACACGACGGAAGACAGTAACTAGATGTGAGTTCAACAAAGGTAACAGGGCTTTCTTTGAATTCGCGTTCTTTGAGGAACGAATTACACATTATACGCAGGCATGGACCTGCACGTGAATGGACTGCATTGTCAACGCATGCATGGTCAGGCACAAAACACCCTGTAAGATTCGGGTTTCCTGCATTTACAATAGCCCCTACCTTCAAACATGTAATATCGCCCCTCCAGAGAATCACTCGTGATGCGACACTACCAACGTTGCCAAGCGGTTTTAGATCACATACATCAGTATTTTGTCTTATAGATGTTTCATATCGGAGAATATCCTCTACTGCACTAAGTATACTGAATGTAAACTCCTCATCAGGCCGCACCGATCTTATCATGGTATCGTGTATAAATGTACGGAATTCTAATATCCAATCAACATGTCTATTTGACACATCACGGCGTTTACGGCTTTCTTTCTGTGGGAAGATAGCAGGTCTTTTTTGACGTACAACTATCCTATGTCCTCCACCAGCTACACAATCGTCACCACTGTCCTCATCGTTACTATTAATAATCGTATTGCATATTGAAATATACTCGTCTATACCAAGATGCACAGCAATAAGATACATTGCACTAACAACATAGTGTCGCCAGTTGGTATCACCAGAATACTGACTAAATTTACCAACAGCACTCACGCTACCACGCGCAATCAGGTTTCTGATTAGCGTGGACTTTCTTTTAATGTTGTATAACTCAACACGTATATTATCTGTTCGGTCGAATTTGTAATCATTCAATTGTGCCTCGAACAATGCCTCAACCGCTCGTTTATGTATGTCGAGTTCACTCACTAGCTCAGCTACCTTGCCACAGACATTTCCATGATTACTAATCTCCTCCATCAAGGCATTAAAGTCATCCTGAAGTCGACTACTCTCTTCATCGATGCTGTGCCTATAGTTCTAGGTAGATATGTTATATTTATATGATATGTACGTTATAATCTGTCAGTTTAATTATATTGATACATACTTCATCCATTGTGTAATTCTTTCTTTTTTTCTAGTCATGAATATGACATCTTTAATAGAAATTACTTTATTTATAGAAAAAATAACAATACCGTAATTCGAAAACAATACAACAAACATACAACCAATAAAAGCAAAGGTAACATCGACCCAAAATTTACATCTACTATTCAACCCCACTCTTTTCTAATGGAGTGTCTTTGTATATTTTACATCTATTTTTTCCTTGGCATGCTTTACACCATTCATCAAACCGCGCTAGACCAAGTCTCCTGCGGCATTTGTCAACTCTAGTGGTCGAACTTCTATATAGAGTACCCCGTCGGTCTAGCCCACCCCTAGCAACGCCCTTTCCTATTATAGTAACACCACTACCAGTACTTTTCTTACTGTTACCATCATCATTATTATTGGTGTTGGCATCCTTCCTTTTTCTGGGTTGGCGTTTCTTCTTTTTAACATCAGACTCCTTACTTTCCACTGGTACAGGTTTGCTATCTTCAGGTTGTACTCTTTGTTCTATCATTTTTGCTTTATCAAATAGCTGGAGTATATCCATAACATCATTATTATTGTTGTCATCCATCTTGAAAATCAACACTTTAGAAGCACACAAGAACAAAAAAAAATAAAAAATGTTTTTTTTTGTTTAAGATTTTACGGTAATATTTATAGAAAAAAGAAAAATATACGGTACATACAATTTTTTTATTAAGCTATAACATATATATCACGAATCAATATAGCCGATCCACAATTGCATAAAAAGCCATATCACTGATTGTAAATTTAGCAGATCCAATTCTAACAGCTGGTACCCCCAATGACTTCATTAAACTATATATCTGCGAATAGACATACAGATAGCATTGGTCAGACGTACTCGCGACAACCAGGTAATAGTTTAATGCCATGTACATACATTGTATGGCCTCTGGTCCAGTCTCGGTAAGTGACCTTTGGTAAAATATATCACCGTTTATGACATTTTCATCTGTTGTATCCATCCCAGCAATGATAAAATGAAATTTTGAACTAGAACCCACAAAGGAAAAAATAAAAATGTACCGTATCAATAGTTATTTATTAATACAAAAAATATAAATCTAGACACAAAAAAAGTTACAGAATGGCCGACACACAAGTAAAGTACACTAACATAACCACATTGACTAAAGGAATACCAGACCGGATACTAACAACAGAGATAAGCGACGATGGTCGATATGTAATATACGCTACACACAAGGGTGTTATCTCATGTTACGATATATATGCTCACAGGGATATATGGATCAAACGTGATATTAACGGGAGGAGAACATGGCGTGTAAAGTCCATACGCATAAGCAGCAATCTGATGTTTGTTGCAACTCTGGATGTAAGAGACCATGTTTGCATACGGATGCTTTTAACAGGAAGCATAGTCGCAGTATTTACAGACCATACACGTGACATTGTATTTAGCAGAGATTCAAATTTGTTTGCAATGTCGGCAAACGTAGTAAAAATATACAAAACACACCCTCATATAGAGCGTACTGCCAGTACAGAATACAGAGATTGTGCTGTATGCACGGCAGCATTTAGCAATAGCAACAAACATGTTCTATACTGTTGTGATGATAGAATAATGTCGATATATGACATAGAACGCTCTAGTATTATATCAAAGATTAAAACCATCGGATTTCCAGTGCATGTTTCATACAGCCCTGACGATAGATATATATTACTTTTAACAGACGCTGTAGATAACATCGATATATATGATAGTGGCAACATGCATAAAACACATTGTTTCAGTGTGAAGTCTAATATCACATGTATCCATTTTGCAAAACCTTGTGTGGTGTTTGTGAGCACGACATATACTGATATTATTGAAATTGATCTGGATGAAAACAGGTCTAGTGTTATACATAAAGGTGACACTCGAACATACAGTTCTTGTTTTAATATACTGTTAAGTTGTATTGTATACATAGACTATGACGACTTTGATGTACATGTATATTACAAGTAATACTTCTTTAATATTTTCTTTTAATCATATTAAACAAGAAATTAAAGTACTTTGAATCTTCACTGTAAGTCTTTCCAGGTGTGTCTGTAACAACATCAACAGAGAATACAAGTTTATCTTCGCCTGATGATAGGAACTCGGCTATAGACATACACGTTCTTGCATTTACATTATAGACATCACTGCATCCAGTGTATGTGACAGTACCCATATATGTGTAATAGGGTTTATCAAAATCAATATTCGGTGCACATCTTAATGGATTATCACCAAGATTTATACGCAGACATATCTTGTTATCTATATCGAAATAGATGTATGATCCACGTATATCCGATATAGTGTTTTGTGCTAATATATGGTCCTCATCGTAATCATTATCACAAAAGAATGTACCATTAAGTACAGTAAACTCGAATATATTTAAAACGTGTGGTTGTTGCATTTTCATGCGTATATGGAAAAATGATTTAATATTTATTTAAAGTTCACATACACATTAAATATAAAACGGTATCAAAAGGTATAATACAACAGTTTCTGTTATTGTATGCTATTTATGGATATTCATCATTAGGCAATGAGTTGACATCTTCGCCTGTATTCAGGTTCATATCATCACAGATCATCTTAACCTCCTTTTCGCTAAGAGGATCGTGTAGTTTATCGGCGCCTGGTCCAGTGTCTACACCAAACATCACCGACAGGTCTTCCTGGCTTTTGTTCTTGATAAGCCGCGCTTCAACCATACAGAACACATGCACCAAGACTGGTATGTCCAAAAAGTTGATTGCTATCAGTACCTTGTGATATAGGTCAATATTAACTGGCGTTGCGATTACTTCAGGAGGAGGGACTTTCATAAAAAGAGACGCATCTTTTACACCGAGTATATCCACAAAGACATCCTCCAACTCCTTTGGTATAGTGTAATCACGGACAAGTTCTGCAATAGAGGTACCATCCGTTCCATGAATAGCCATAAATTTATCATACTCCAGAAACAGGTCACCACAGCATTCCGCAGCTCTCACAATAATACGGAGAACATTAGAGGAAATAGTATTAAGCGGTATAACACCATTACAGTCACCAAGGGCAACTTTGTCTCCAGCAGCTGGTAGTATCATCTTCGTATTGAAATCATCACCAAGATCCTCTACCAGATGTAGAATTGTTAGACACCGGCGGAAGAAATCCTCCTTGACACCAACAGCAACATCATCTGAACACAAGAGTAATGCGTATATATCACTGTCCTCCATCGTATACAAGATTACAGGAAAATGAGAAAATTCTAAAAAAAACCCAGATTTATACATTTAATATACGGTACAATTTTTCATTTCACAAAAAAAAAAAAAAAAAAAAAAAAA
>Ga0169931_10001861_pt1 | contig 34899 bp, 26 predicted proteins | sample Kivu_15m_20L_FD_129675 | JGI IMG/M metagenome (GOLD analysis project Ga0169931, IMG submission 129675) | Freshwater microbial communities from Lake Kivu, Western Province, Rwanda to study Microbial Dark Matter (Phase II) - Kivu_15m_20L... | ecosystem: Environmental > Aquatic > Freshwater > Lake...
AATTTTTCTTTACAAAAGCGATTATTTTTTCATCATCGGGCATTGTTCCACCGCCACCATTGTCGCTACCACCGCCATTGTCGCCACCGCCACCGCTATTAAAGTCGGGGCTTATTTGACAACCATCGGTAGTTAAAGATGGGTTTCCGTTTTGGTCAATGTAGATTGGATTCCCTAAATTATCAAACCCTTGAATAATACAACCCGTTTCGGGGTCATAAACGGGCTGATTTCCACCGCCACCATTTCCGTTGTTTCCACCGCCACCATTTCCGTTATTTCCACCGCCATTGGTCGCACATTCTCCTTGTGTATATTGCATAAACCCTGCGTTTCGTGCTTCACAAGCATTAGGAAATGTTTGCCCATTGGCACAAACGGGAAAATATGTAGTAGGACACATATTTGTTGGCGGGGTGCTTGGCGGGGGGGGATTTACATTACTGCCATTATCATTGGGATTTACGCCAACTTGGTTGCCCGTTTGTATTCCGCTTCCGCTACCGCTACCCCCAATTTGGTTTGAGCCGCCCATTGTGCCGACTTGAACTTGTGAGAATGGCGAACCCGTACCCATTTGGGTATTGCCGCCTATCCTTTGTTGCAACGGATTTCCTATGGTTGCAAAGGGCAAAAATGAATCTTGCGAAATTCCAAAAACGCCCTCTTGTCGTGGGGTTACGAAAATTTCAGTAGGTAAAAAAGATGGCAAATATCCCATAATTATTTGTTTGACATTTTGTTAATCATTCTACGCAATCGGTTTACTTGCATTGAATGTAATTTTTGATAGTTAGGGTCTTTCATCATATTGGCAAATTCCTTTGGATTGTATTGCCTAAAGATTGTTGAAAAACCATAAATGAACTCGCTTGGTGGAAACCCCGATAAAGAATAAAGGTCGGCACTATGGTCGTCTGCTTCTTCTTCTGAATTTGGATTTCGGGAAATAAAATTGTGTGCTAATTCGTGAAAAAGAATTGCATTTCTGCGTGGGGTTGGCATCCTATCAAAATGAAATTTGCTCACTTCAATAAAGTTTTTCGTTTTATGAATCCTCGCAGGGGTAGTGTGCATCTGCCCGTTATCATAAGTAATATAAGGCAAATAATTGATTTGAATTTTTCCGTTTGAATATGTAGTGTTTGGCTCTAAAAATCCTGCCTTCAAAGAAAACTCTCGCAAGAATTTAATTGCTTCCCTTTGCTTCATTGGGATTCGGTTAATTGTACTGCCCGTTTCCTCAATTCTAAACTTTGCAGAAATATAGTCCGAAGCGGGTTCGTTCTTGTCGGTGTAAACCTCTAAAACAAGGGGCGGAATAAAATCGGGAACGCCAATTTTGTAACTGAACGATGTTGGAACTTCAAAATCCTGCTTCCGTGAATAAGCAAAAGTATTTGGCAAATTTGGATTAAAAATGCGGATAAACACTCTTACGGGTGCTTTCTTAACTTGCAAGTCAAGAAACACCTTAAAAGGCGAATTTACATTCAAACTATACCGCAATTTATTTTCCATTAGTCAACAATAATGCTTGGCTCTGCCTTTTTCACAAAAAACTTTTTGTATGCAAAAAACATACCGCCTAAAACGACTACGGCAATCCCAATTTTCGTATTTGTAGGTAAGTTTTTCACTTTGTCGGTTAAATTTTGTTTTTCTCCTTGTGGCTCAATGTCAGATAGTGTCCTCATTTTTTTCGGGTTTTTGTATAATACTTGTAACCAAAATAAACGGCAAGTCCTAAAACAATAGCACCGCCCGTATAAAGAAGGGGTTTGCCAATGTTCGTACCGCCATTTTTGTTTTGTCCGTTTCCACCATTTCCGCTACCGCTACCGCCACCAATTTCGCTTGGGGTAGTAATGTTGTCAATGATTTCTTTGCCTTTGTTTGCGGCATAGGCAATTTGGTCAACAATTTCTTGGGGGATAAAATATCGCCCTTCAATTTCTCGCATTTGTTCCTCGTTTGGAACTGAATAATTGGTTATTGTCATTGTGGTAATGTTCCTTGTTTTCCTTTTGAAGCGGCACTAACTAAAACGCCAATTAAAATTACTGCAACAACTACTCCACCACCTGCTAAAAGTGGGGTGTAATCGGGTTTATTTTCGGGTTTTTCATCGCCATTGTTCCCGCTACCGCCACCATCTTCGGGGCTAATGCCGAAAAATTCACCTATTTTTTCAAACACATTTTTTTCTGCATCTTTTAACGGGTCTTTTGCCAAATCTCCCGATGAAGGCGTATCAATTTTTACGGGCTTTCCTTTTTCAATTTCTACAAGCGTTTCGGGTCTGCGAATGGTACTTTTAATCAAGCGAATAGCGGCATTTACCCTTGACCTTTTTGCCCCCCAAGCAACGGACTTTTTATTTTCTTCAAGCCCGTTTATTGAGCCATCGTAAATGTTTTGTGCTACAATAATTCTTGGATTATCCCCATATGCTAATTGAATTAACATAGCATTTTTAATGGCATCCCTTATTTCTTTTGCCGATATTTTTTTGTCGCCTATTTGTAGGGCAACTGATTCCCAATCGGTTGCTAATGGATTAAAATTACTTAAAACTATCGTTCCAACGCCGCCGCCTTGTTTTGTCCTCGCTTTCTCCCATTCCTTTTTTTCACGCTTTAAAACACGAATTACCTCTGCAACCCTGCCACGCTTTGCACCCCATTCGCAACCTTCCGTTGTTTTTGCACTTTCCAACCCATCAATGTAAAAATCAAAACCTCTTGAACTATTTTGTGTCGTTGATAATGATGTTGCCAAACGCACAAATTTTTGCTTATTTAATGCTAATTTTCCCGCACCTTGACAAATTTCTCTTGCGTCATTATCAAATAAAGTTCCCCCCTCCGCAAGGTTAAAAGCATCATCCGACATAGGTGGATTGTAGATTGTCATTCCACTTGGCACTATTTGTATTTCGTAATTCGGTAGCATATTTTATTCAAATTTAAGCATTTCCCGTTGAACCCATTGGCAATCCACTAAATCCCGTAAAAGCAGTAAATTGTGCTTCACATTCTCTTTGTTGTTCCAAAGTCATTCGACCACCGCATTGTGTTCCAACTTTACTTTCAACTCTTCCTAATGCCCACTTTTGCAATTTTAAATTTCTGCGTTGTTTCGCAGACAAACTTAATGTGCTTTGTTGGTTTTGAGTAGGCAATTCTTCAACTAATTCGGGGGCTTTCATATAGATATAAATTCCATACCCTAAACCCGCCAACATTAAACCGCCTACGGCTAAATTACCTATTCGGCTTCCACCACCTGCACCTCTTGTACTAAAATATGCCACGCCAACTGCGGCAACTCCACCACCAATTAACAAGGATTGTGTTCTTTTTTCCCTTGCTTCTCTTGCGGCAATTTCGGCAAGTTTACGCTTGGTTTCTTCTTCTAATCGTTTGGCTTCTTGTTGGGCGGCAATAATAGCGGGAAGGTTTTGGGCTTCTGCTTCTTGTCTTGCGGCATCGGCAATGCCATTTAAAAATTGAACAATGATTTTTTGTTGGTCATTCCACAATTTTGTCTTTTCTTCGACAACCTTTTTTTGGTTAGGAATTTCAGTATCAACAACTCTTTTGAGCATTAGTTTGAACTTCGCCCTTTCACTCTTAAAAGCATCTAAACGAAGATTTAGGGCGTTAATTTGGTCGCCCCTAAATTGTGCTTGTCCTAACGGGTCTGCAACCGCTTCGGGGTGCGTAGCCCTATATTTGGGCATACCTTTCTCAAAAATACAATGCCAACCTTGCGACCAATTTTTGTTGCCCCCCCATCTTGGGTAAGCATTCATACTGCCTTGTTCTAAAAGACCTTTTGTCCTTGCCAAAATAGGCGTACAACTTGACCCGTATTTACCCAAAGCCAAAGAAAGTTTGTCGCTTGAATTAGCACTTTTTAGTTCTTCAATTTCGCTTATCCAAGCGTCATACACAGCAATATCTTGTTGCAAATAATCTGCTTTTTTTTCCAAAGCCGTTAAATGCCTTAAAGAATTTTCAAAATTCAGAAAAACGGGGCGGATTTGCTCACGAATTGCAGGAGAAACACTTTCGATTGTTGCACCTCTTTGTTTTAATAATGGGTCGGTAAACTGAATTACATAATCTGCACCTAAAATCGGTGTCCAAATTTCGTGATTTCTTTGATGCTCTCGGCAATCGTTGTTTATTTCATCGGAAAATAACGCCTCAAAAAGGTCAAGTTTTTCGGGTGTTGCAAAAAGTTTTGCAGTATCATCTGCATTGACTTTTATTGAATCTAAAATGGCATTAAGTTCTTCGGGAGTTTTGCCCGTTGGTTTGTTTAGAACTATTTTTTGAACACCCGTAAGTAAATCAACCCCACTTGCATTGCTACCATATTTGTATAAAAAATAAGGTTTACCCCAATCCATTTCTACGGAAGGTTGCTCTAACCTTTTTCGGGCTAAAGGAATATCTACGGCAAGTTCAATTTGACAAGGGTTTGAAAAATCGGATTCCATACCGAGAATTTCGGCAAGTTTGGCTGAAAATGGATATGTGGACTTATTAATCATTATGCTTGTCTTTTAGACCTTCTACGATAAAGAATAACTCCTGCCACAACACCAATTACAACAACTGCGGAAACACCAATCCAAGTCCACATTTTTGCATTTGCGGAAGCCCTTGCCGCTTCTGCTTTTGCGGCTTCGGAATCTGCTTTTGCTCGTTCTAATTCGGCTTGTGCTTGTGTTTGCCGAGTTTCATCATCTGATGTTTTAAACGCATCGTCAAGTGCGGTTACTAAACCACCAATTCCCGCAACAAGTTCGCCCACAAAACCTCTAAAATTAGAATTTATGTAGGTTGCAAGGGTAGGTACAAACTGCTTGTTTCTAAACGATAAATCGCCCATTAAAGAAACGAGTTCGTAATCGCTTAAATTTTCGGTATTGTAGCCAAAACGAGCCATTAATTCGTTCATTTTTGAACGATTAAACATTATTTGTTCGGCAAGTATTTTAGCCCCTACTTTTCCGTTGTTATTTTGATATTCAAGCATATAATTTTTTATTTGAATAATACCTTTCCTGCTACCAATCCGACTACAAAAACAAGTCCATATTGAATGATTTGATTTTGGTTTCGTGTATTTGCAATTTCTGAAATCCGTTGCGAAAGAAAATCAAACCCTTGTTTTAATTCCTGCGGTATTTCCACATTTTGTTGCGGTGCTTGGGTATTGTTGATATTCCCATTTCCGTTCCCGTTGCCATTTCCGTTTCCATTTTGGCTACCATCGGCATTTACAAAGCCACAACAAGCGTTTCGATATTGCATAGATTGAGAATTATTTTGCAACATTGTGTTGCAGATATTTTTTCCAAAAAGTTGCCAATTTGGATGAACCGACATAACATATCGGGCAAAATCTTGTTGCGATGTATTATCTCGTAAGGCAACAAAAAAATTATATCCTTCTTGTGGGTTTTGTGGAACGGAATAGCCCAATTTTTGAGCAAGTTCTTGAACACCCGAAAAGTTTTGCTGAATTATAGTGCCGACTAATGTTGGTTGCATAAAAATCTTTTTAGTAAAAAAAAAGGCGGGGCAATAGTACCCCGCCCCCTTTAGTTATGGACATTACTCCATTGAGCAATTTACATTACGGACATCCCGCCACCCATTCCCCCTGCAATGGTGCGATTCACCACTTCAAGTTTTTGGGTAGGCAAACCCGAAGGAACGCCTTGATTGCTAATCGCAACATTGCTCTGCCCTTGCAAAACACGGGTAGGTTGAATTTGCGACTTAACAAACAAGTTTAGCGTGATGCTCTCTCCACCCGAAACGGAAGAAGTGCCATTTACGGGGATTGTCCAACGGCTATCTTGGTTGATAACATATTGGAAATCATCTTCGGAAAGGTCAATCTGCGTTGCCAAGTTTTGCAGAGAAGAACGGAACGCCAAAGGCGAAAGAGTTGCTTGTTGCAACAAACCTGCGGCATTTAAGTATGCCAAAGTCCATACATTGCTGAATTGACTTGCATCTTTTACCGACACCTTACAACCCGCAACCATCATTGGAGAGTTTTGGGCTTCGGTCAATAACCGATTGTAAGAAGATTGTTGCAAAGTAACCGAAGTTCCTGCGGGAACGGAAGAAGCAGTAGGTGGCACACCATCCCCTGCATTAAGAATGATTACATCCTGCGTGTTTGCGGTACTATTGGTGATTACCAAAGTGTACAAACGGGCGTTTGGATTTAAACGGGAAACGGGTACTGCCGCCACGCCATTAGCGTTTAGAAAAGTGCCATCGCCATACTGACCCATAGAGAAGTCATTGTAGCCGCCATAGTTACGGAAGTTCCGTTCCATAGCCCCTTCAAGTGATACGATACGATTTTTCATAATTGTTTTGTTTTACCTCGCAAGTGAGTGTTAAATGATTTGTAAGCCAAATTTACACTCAATTCGGTAGAATAAACATTACAATTATTTTAAAACCATTTTTTAAATAAATAAAAAATCAATTTAATTTATGTTTTAATTGCTATCTAACTGATTTGTAGTTAATTGCAAATACACAATAAATAACTTAAAAAACCAATAGTTACCCTGCAAAAAACCCCATATACCTGCCCGAAACCTCGTCAATAGCCCTATTCAAGTCCTCTTTGTTGGTCTTTCGCAGGTCATTTTCAGCCATAAATTCGTAAACCTCTCGGTATTTATCCGCAGTTTTTAGGTATTTCTTTATTGCTTCTCTAAACATTTCCTTGCTCGTACACCCATAAATTTTGTTTCGCTTTATATCTATTTCAACATAAAAACTGCGGTACATTTTATATTCTTCTTCGGTAGAAAACTTGCCCATTTCATTCATTTTCTCAACCAAATGAAATTGAGCATTAACAATGTTCTCCGCTATCTTAAACAAAGGAAAGTTTGTAATTTTGTTTCTTTCAAGGTCAAGCGAAGTGTTTTGTCGGTGCATTACAAAATAAGACGAGTTCGCAAAAAGGTCTTTGGTAACTTTTCCAAGTTCTTGCAAAACGATAATAATATCCAAGCCGTGATGCCTTGCTCTTGTTAAGGTTGAAAGAATGTTCGTTTTTCGGGTTGTAATTGTGTAAGAGTTAAAATCATCAAGCACCAAACACCCATTTTTAAAGTTTTCAAGCAAATAGAAAAACCCATTTCGCAAATCTTCCAAGTCAAACGCTTTAATTTCACGCACCTTATTTCCGCTTCGCTTTTGCTTGTATGGCAAAACCCTACGAACAACACCGCCTTTTAGCGTTTTTATGTCAGCCCAACGCACAATTTCATAATCGGCATATTCATCGTTCACATCATAAACAATAACGGGGCGTTTGTGAAATTGAGCATATTGTTTTATTCGATTGTTAAGATTGTATGATTTTCCCACTCCCTGCATACCCGTAATTACGGATATGCCGTTGCTTCGGCTATCCGATTTTCTTTTGCTCGGCTCATTTGTGGGTTTGCTTTTGCGTATTGCCATTGCCTAAATTTTATCCATATTGTTCTGCCCCACTTCTACCACCTTGTTCCGCTTGGGCTTGTTGATTTCTCATTTGCTCGGTTTTGGCTTTGTAAAACTCACGATACTGATTCAATGTAGCATTTATATTGGTCAGAATTTCCGTTCCTTTATCTCTAAATTGCTTCAACACGCCTAATTTAGTTAATCCAATGGTCAAAATCGCCAAACCTAATTGTGCTTCTCCCGTTAATTTGTCAGAAATTGCGGGGTATTTTTTTAGAATGTTTACTAATCCCGTAACAATCAACTTCTTTTCATCTTTGGTGAACTCAATGGCGTTTTTAAAGCCCATATTGTAGTCGTTCAGCCCCTTTAATACGCTTGGCACTTGTGGTTGCATATCGGGGATTTCAGTTAAAGAAGCCCTTATGCTATCTACATCAATCGCATACTTTTGTAAAATCAATGTTTCAACAAGATTGGTAACAAGGTCGGTAATGAATTTCGCTTGTTTGGGAATTTCCTTATCCATATACCCATCGGGCAGGTCGGTTGAACCTTCTTCAAAATCTTCATCAAATTCATCGGGTTCGTCAAAATTTGATTCGGGTGGTTCGGGAAAATCGTTGTCGTCAATTACGCTATCGGTATTAAAACTTGCCGATTGCTTTTTTTGACTACGGGCTTTGGGTTGGGTTTGCTCGGCTTGAAAATCATCATCGCTTTCATCAAAGGCATCATCAGAAGCACCACCGCCTAAATTTTGAAGTATTTTTGCTTTTCCCGTACCCTCACCCATTGCTTCGGTAGAAATTGGGTCAAACAAAGGGGATTGTGTTGCCCCCATTGGCTTCATCAATTCGGGTTCAAAAAGGATGTTGGCATCTTCCGCTTGTTCAATGATTTTTTTTGTACGACCTCTCATAAGTTAGAATTGGCTATTTGTTTTGAAATAAGTTCGCATTTTTCAAACTCGGAATTTTCCGAAATAGAAAACTTGTAGATGCACCTTGCAATCCAATTTTTTGAAAATTTTGTGTGTATTGAAATCATTTCGTTGGAATAATTGTATCGTTGCTTCAATAAAGCAAAGGCAAACCCACGAATTTCCGAAAAGTTTGATGGCAGTCCACTTTGCCTTTTCTTTTCGTAAAAGCAGTTTTTTTCAACACCGAAATAAAGGGAAACGACAAAAAAAACAAAATCAATCCTTGCTTTAATTAGCATTTTGGGATAGTTGCTTTTTACCGAAGTATTTTTCTTGCGAATTTGTGTCGCAAGTTTTTCCTCGTAAGTTTTAGCCGATTCTAAAATCCAATTTTCTTTCGTTTCTGCCATTTTATTCCCATAAATTCACGAAATGCCCGTAAATCCTTTGATTTGTCAAGCGGTTGGAAACTTTTTAATACTACACGAATGGTAGTGTTGGGTAAAATGGTTGTTGAGAAACTGCTTTGGCTGTCAATGATTGCTTTAAGCGGAATGTCAATGGGGTACTGACTTGTCCGAAAAGAAGATTGGTACGCACTTGGATTCAACTGAATTTGGTCGTAAGCCCCCGATGCCGTTTTGGTGTAAATCAGCAAAGGTTGGTATTGTTGCTCAATAGAATTTTCACCACTCGCAAAAAATTTCGCTTTTGTAATGACAAGAGGACTTGCTTGGGTTCGGGTAATAAGCCCACTCATAGTTATTGCATCGTTGCTAACACTAACTCCTACGGGGTTGCTTCGGGAAAAAAAATCCACTTGTTGAGCCGTTTCCGTTTCGTTTCGTGCCACCATTGTAATTATGTCAAGTCCGTAGCGACCTAACCCACCCGATATTGTTCTCACACTCGGTAGGGGCAATCCTTCAAAACTCCTATAATTACAAACGAGCATTATTTTTTACGCTTAAACAAAAATACTGCACCGCCAAGCAAAGCCGCACCGCCTAAAATCCAACCCAAAATGCCTAAATCGTTTTTAGATTCATCCTTTTCGGGGTTTTCGTTTGGCTGATTTTTAGGACTTTGTTTGGTTGAAAATTGAGAAAGGGCATCTTGCTTGGCTTGTTCGATTTCCTCGTCTGAAAAATCTTCATCGTCAAGCATTGGAATAATTTTTTCAATAATTCGGTTTGAAACGCTTAACGCATTGGTCAAGTCGTTTTTTTCAACGAATTTATTTGCTTTTGCGTTTTCTAACCGATAGTTTTTGAACTCCGAAATAATATCATTTTCGGTTAATTCAAGTTGCCCAAGAAAGTAAATGTGCGGTAGTTTTGCCATAACACTAAAATTTATTTGTATTGCAAATATAAATAAAAAAGTAATTAAAAATCATTTCTTTTTTCGTTTAGCAAGAAAATAAAGGGCTATTGCGGAACTTAACAACAATCCCCCTGCAACATAAAAAGCCCAAGTTGTATTGTTCTTTATTTTTGGTGCTTGTACTTCGTTGTTTAAAAGAGAGTTTCGTAGTTTTTGTAGTGCATTTTGGGCATCTATACTCGGAACACTTGCTTTATCCCCGCCACCTTGATAATACGATTGGTCTTTTTCAACATATCTACCTTTGCCCCCAAAAACTCGGTAAGGAACTCCAACACTTGACCAAACTTTTGCCACATCAAGCGATGCCAATTCTCGGTTTTCTTTAGTGTCGGGAACGCTTCCATTAAGATAGTTGCGAATGTTTCTGCGTTCAACCAACAAGGCATACCCCAATTTGTCTTGGTTTTCTGCGTTGTAAATTGCCGAATCTGCTAAACCTACTTTCTTTTGAACGCCCCGTAGGGTAGCAGGAATGATTTGATACCTGCCCGTAGCCCAAAGTTGTCCGTTTGAATCCCTATTCCTTGATTGAAACGCTTTAACTTCGCCAAAAGAGTATTTGCTTAAATCTTTGTTAAGCAAGGGATATGGATTTGTACTCCTGCCCTTGATGTACCCTTTTAATCTACTACCCGAAACATACCAATTATGGTCGTCATAGGTTCTGCTTTCTCCCCTTAAAATAACATCAAAAAAATCGGTAATCGCTGACATAATCAACCTTTTAATCGTGAATAAATAATGTTTGAAAGGTGGCTTTGCCCTGCGTTATTCAAATGAATGTTATCGCTACTAAAGAAAGTTTTATTTTCAATGCTTGTGGCATCTATTTTTAGGTCGGGTAAAGGGTGATTTACGACAAAATCTCTCAAACTTAAATTTTGGGCTTTTTGCACCTCATTGTGCTTTGTTGAAAGTGCTTTTGAAGGCGGTGAAATTGCAACCAAAATCTTTCCCTTGCTTTTGACATAATTGTAAATGGCATCAAGGTTTTGTTTTGCTCTTTCCCCCTTACTCGATGAAATATCGTTACCGCCACCAAAAATAAAAATAGCATCGTAGGGAGTTAAATCAGTTTTTGAAATCTGCTCTCGCATCCACTCGGTTTGTTTTCCATTTTCGGCAATCTTTTGAAATGATATACCAAGTTTTGAAGCAAGTTTATTGGCATACGACCAAGTTGGTTTTGTTTGACTATCCCCAATGAAAAGAATGTTTTTCAGTTCGGACTTTTGTACCCTTCGCCTTAATCTTGGCAGTACCAACGCAACCGATGTGGCTAAAAGAAAAAGCCCTGCGGAAACGGCAAGTACAATCGCACCGACCTTTTCCTTTTTCATTTTTTCCTTCGTATAGTTCGTTTTTTCGGACAACCAATTACCGCTTGAACGCCTTGCCTTAATTGGATTGTTCTAAATCCATCTTCGGTAAACATAGTGGGGTCTTTTTGTCTGATTCGGAAAGTGTTTAATTTGCCATCAACGAAATCATTTTTAAAATTGTTTTTCTTTGCCCACGCTTTCGCTTGTCGAAGGTTAAACATTGACTTGTCAAAAATAAGAGTTTGGATTTGCGTTCCAACGGGGCAAACAAAAACCTCTCCGCCTTTGGCGTATTTCCTATCATCTAAATAAGTTTCTGCATACAAATAATTTAAAAATTGGTTATATGACATTCTTGTAGGACAATCTTTATTTACGCAAACATATTTTATTTGCCCATAGGAACTAACATCTCTTTTTTCGGGCTTATAGACGAAAAATTCATAGTCGCTACCTATCTTTTCGTATTTAAGCAATAAGTTTTCTTTATTTTTTAATTCGCCTTTTGGTGGAAAATTACCAACCCCACCGCCATTGGCGTACTCTTTATTTCTAAATTCCTCTAACCTTTTTTTATCGTAATCAAATGCAGTATAGTTAGGATTATTATTTTTAATGTCTAAAAGCGTTACATTGTAAGAGTTTGCAAGTCCAACAATTAAATTTGCACTTTCGTTGGTAAAATAAAGACCACTTGTGTTGTTTACTCCCTTATACTTTTCCGTATTATACCAATTACCATTTTTGTCAATATCAATATGCCTTGTTCTCCACAAATGAGCAATATCTTCCCAAAATTCTGCATCTAAAATTTCTTTACCAACCCCACCGCCTTTTGCAAAAAATGTTGACTTACTCCAATCTTTTTCAATATCGCTTATGATTATCTCTTTTTCTATTGCTGAAAGTTTATTCCATTCTTTAATGCCGCCAACATACTCAATAGCCTCTTTCTCAAAATATCCTTCGTTTTGTAGTGAATTAAAGGCATTTTGTATTGCAGGGGAAATTCCATCAGCACTATCATAAACCCCACCGCCTTTGGCATAATCTTCCTCAAAATCTTCGTATCCTTTTAGTTGATTCAATGGAACGCCAATAGGTCTTAATCCATACGCTTGTCCATCAAGATAATACTCAAATGTATAACCAATTTGTTGCATTTCTTTTAATGCCATAGAAAGCCCTTTGTAATTTCCATCTTCAAAGTCCTCTGAATACTTATCAAAAATTTTTGCAATTTTTGGTGGCATATTTTCGTAGTCCTCAAATAAATCTATATGAGTACCAACCCCACCGCCTTTGGCATATTTTGTTTTTATCATATCGGGGTCAAATCGTTCAAAGTTTTTAATTGCCCAATCTTTCGCTTCTTCATAAGAATTAAAATAAATTCTATCTTGCTTAAAGCCCTTTTTTTTGTTTAAAAAATCAATATAAACCTTTTGCGAAAAATTTTCGTCAGCGTTTGGGGCATCGGGTTCGTCAGAATCAAGCCACTTTAGGTACACATAATTATAGTCCACACCATAAATTTCGGATAAACGCCAAAACAAATCTTTTCTTATATCGCTATCTCCAACTCCAATGATTTCATAAACATCAGAGCCGTTGTGCAAACCATTCCACAAATCCTCAAAGGTAATGGCATCGTTTAATTCATTTCCCAAATCATCATCGGGGTAATTAATACGATACCATTGTTTAATTTGTTCCTTTTCAGCCCCACCGCCAAAATTTTCATTCTGCTTTAATGCAATACTCAAAATGTCAATTTGTTCTTCTATCTCTTTTTTATCATCGCCTTCTAAAAAGGGCAACAATTCTTTCAACGCTTCAATTTCGCCTTTCACTTGTTCAATGTTAAAATCGGGTTCGGGTAGGGGTTCGGGTTCGGGATTGGGCATATTTTGTGGTATAGGATTATCTTCCCAAAAATCGGGTTCTTCTATTGATTCACGATACGCTATAAATTTAAAGCCAAGTTTGAACCAATTTTGCCCCGTAATATCATATTTTTTAATTCCCAAATCAATACCAAATTGTTCTTCTATTTCCCCATTTATGTAGTTTGCGATTTCGGTGTCAGTAAAGTTTTTCTCAAAAGAAGGTTGCCGCCTTTTTAAAAGAGCATTGAAGAATTTTTTTTGCTTTTCCGACATTCTATTTTCAAGTTCTTTAAAATAAAAACTTGCTTTTTGAAATTTGTTTGCCATCATTCGATTTAATCCGCCCCCTCTTGCCATTTTATCGGGTGTTCCTTCAAGGTAGTGTGTGGCATCTGACATACTATCTGCCGCCCTGCTAATTTTTGAAACAACCCAAGCAGGAACTTCTTTGCCCGATTTTAGGATTTCTTCTAATTCTTCGGTATGATGGCGAATTTGAAGGTTTTGATTCATTACCATTTCGGCATTTTCTTCGCCTTGAATTGCACCGCCTTCACTTAAACGCAAAACCATTCCCGTATATCGGGTAAAAACCTCAACTAATTGGTCGTTGTAAATTCCACTTAATTCTTTTACAATCTTGTAGTTTACGCCACTAATTCGCCCAAATTCAATATCGTAGGTGTCCATTGCGTTCAACACAATTTTCACATAGTTTACGCTTCGGTTTTTGATACGAAATGAAACCCCGTAGGGTACTGCCACAAAATTGTATGCACCCGTAAACATTTGCAATCGGTTTGAACCGCCCAACTGCATTAAAATTATTTTGGCTATTTCAATATCCCTTTGCCTATCTACTTGACCGCCCTGCTCAAAATGACTTTCCAACTTGTAAATAACTCCCGAATAAATATCCTCAAAGTGCGGGTTTTCACCGCCACGCATAACACAACCCTTTTCAGTATAGGCATCAATAAAACCTTGCTTGGTTACGCCTTTTGCAATAACCTCTCTTGTTGTTTTGCCTTTGTCAGTAAATTCCTTTACGACAATATATGATTCCGAATTGTGTTCCATAAAACATTTTATTTTCGTTTCGATGCTTCTACAAGGTGCTTATAGTATTTGTTTGATATTTCGTATAACCTTCGGTAATCTTCCATAGAAAAACCAAATTCTCTTTTGCCTTTTCTAATCAATCTTTCAACCTCATTAATTTCCTCTTGTGTGCCATACATTTTAGTAAGCATTAAAGCATTTTCAGAATGGTGGTTTATTTCTTCGTTTGCTTTGTAGTCGGCAAGTGTAAAGTTTCCAACCCCACCGCCATTGGCATAGTCATTTGGATTTTCGTAATTACTATGACCATAAACTTTTTTGAATTGATTTTTATAGTCGTTTTGCATTTGAACGAATTTGCTATGATTGTTTCTTATCCACCCTTCGTCTGCGTTTTGTAATTGGTAGGCAAGATTTCTTAATTTCTCTTTCTCTTTCTTATCACCAACCCCACCGCCTTTGGCAAATTTGCCTTTAGCAATCATTTTTTGCATTTGTTGTACATCCTTTTTGGCTTTAGCAATTTGTTTTGCAATTTCTTTTTCATAAGCACCATCACTTTGTTGTTTAACCGCAATGTCCTTGCCATTAACATAATAGATGTTGCCTTTGCTATCTTCCAAATGGTAATAACCCATATCGTCATAACTTTCAACGGAGAGTATGGTTTTTGCCACATAGCCGTCATACTCGTCAAGATTTTTGACAATTTCTACCTTGCTTCCCAAATACGGCATAGCACCGCCTTCGGCATACGCTTGTTGCCATTCATCTGAATCAACAACTTTCCACATATTATCATCAAAGTCGTAAACTTTCATCAAGCCCCCGACCATTTTCCCTTGCAGAACGCCTACAACTTTTGGGTTTCTTGGGGAAATTCTGCGGTTGCCATACATTACGGGCTTTCCGCTTTCTATAATATCATCTTTAAGTGCAAAATATCCTACCCCACCGCCCATTCGCATTTCGGCTATGGCATCAACTTTTTTTTTTAACCAAACCCCCGACAAAATTTCATCAGAGCCGATTTTCATACCGCCATCGGTAAGAATTTGTTTGATTTGCCATTTTGATAGGTATTTTCCGCTACGGGAAATTTTACCGCCTTTTGCAAACTTCAACGCCTTGCCTTTATCAAGAATACCTAAAATTCCTCTAACATCATCAATCGTTGGGTTCGCAATGCCGTTTTCATTACAAAATTCAACGATTGCATTTGCCAACTTGGTTAGTGAATTTAATGAAACCTCTTGACTTTTTGCACCTTTTGGAAGGGCGGGGCGACCACGCCTTGCGGGTGTTACGGCAGGTGCTTCTGCGGGTGCTTGGGCTTTTGGCTTACGACCACGCTTTGCAGGGGTTTTGGCGGGTGCTTCTGTGGGTGTTTCTGCCTTTGGTTTACGACCACGCTTGATTTTTGGCTTTTCCTCTGCGGGTGCTTGGGTTTTTGGTTTGCGACCACGCTTGATTTTTGGCTTTTCCTCTGCGGGTAGTTCTGCCTTTGGTTTACGACCTCTCTTTGCGGGTGCTTTAGCGGGTTTTTCTGCTTTTGGTTTTGGCATACGCCTTGCAGGTGCGGGTGCGGGTGATGCCCCTTCTAATTCAGCAATTTGGGCTTCAATTTTTGGAAGTGCCATTCTTGATGCTTTTTGAACAACTGCATTAGAACTTTGCAATCCTTTTTTCAATTTCTCTCTTTGCTCATAAAGTTTTTCCAATTCAGAACCGCCCCCGCTTGGTGCAGGAGAAGGTGTTGCCCCTTCAAGTGCCGCAAGTTGCTCTCTTGCTTGTTTAAGGTTTTTTTCAGCAATAGCCAAAACCGCAGGGTTTGTAATTTTTGCCATACTTTTTTCAATAGTGGCAATTTTATTTTGTAATTCTAACTTGGTCATAACTTAAAATTTATTGAGAGATTTTGACAATTCAATGTGGTGTTTGATTTGTTTGATTAAAGTTTTTATTTTTTCAAAAGACGCTTTCATTTATTCAGCAAATTCAAGTGCTACTCTTAATGATTCTAATTCTTCTTCGATTATAGCCCGTTCTGCGGCATCATCAATAAATTCAAGAAGTTCACCCATTGCAGTAATTTCCTCTTGAATTTTCTCGGCAGAAATTTCTTCATCTTCTTCGGGTGCAGGGGCAGGTGCAGGTTCGGGTGCAGGTTCGGGTTTAGGTTGCCGAATTTTTTTTGCTTTGGGTACTCCAATTCCTTCTTCCTCTTTGTACCTTTCAACAATCATTGCTAATTGGGCATCCATATCCAACAATTCGGGTTTTTCCAATTTAAAATTGTCGGATTGAATCCTAATGAAATTAGAAATTTCCAATAAACCGAAATCGTAATTCATTGACCTTAAAGTGTCCTGCCTTGCAGGGAAAACCGCAGAAAAGTCAATTCCTTCTTTGATAAAATTTTCAGTTGCGTACATAATGCTAAATTACATTTTATTTTTGATTAAATGAGAAATGATTGTAAATATCCAAGCATATCTCTTTGTAAACTTTCTTTTTGTGTTTCTTGAAAAGGCAAATTATTTGTTGGGGCAAAGAAGTCCACAATATCAAAATGCCGAAATCTATGTAAAGTATAAAAGTCCGAATCATCATACTCTCTTTTGTATTCAGTAAAACAAATTTCATTTCTTCCGTTTGAAATACAAATAGTTTGCGTTCCGTTAAAATCATCAAACCTAAACAATTTAATTCTTTGTCCAATATTATCATTCCAAACAATAAAATCGCTATTGTTATTGTCTAACAAAGCAGATGCCATCATAAACCACAAAAATTTATCCCCGTATTTATTTTTTAAAGCGTTATGAAAAATCAAAAAGGTTTGTAGGGCTTGAATATCCCTTTTCATTATTTCATCTTTTCCTTGTTGCGATTGTGCATTTGGCTCTATGATAAAATAAATTTCTTTGGTTGTTCTATTTTGCAGTAAAAATGAATCAACTAAATTGTTAAAAAAATCATTATTGTTTGTTTCCAAGAATTTAGACAAAAATTGGGATTCAGAAAAAATGGTATTAGAATAATCTTCATATCCCAAAATGTCATTCGGAACATTGTTTTCAAATTTCCAAACCTTACGCAATAAATAAGTGTAAAAAGCCGAAGGGATTAAATCGAGTGGCGTATCACCATCTTCATCATCATCGGCATCGTTGTCGTTTTGGTTATTATTGTTTTGGTTTTGCTGATTCGCTTGTTCGGGTGTAATAAAACAATGCTCTGCTAAACGATTTGCACCGCCTACATTAATCAAATAAAGATTAGGTTCGTTTCCAACAAATTGCACAACTTGACCTTGAAAACTTCTACCGCTTTCAACATAACTTATGTTTTGACCGCTAAACGCAATGTCAATATCCATAAGTGGCAAGGTTTCATTTTCGCCTTTTAAGTTTGTAACTAAAATGCTAAAAAGAGTGTATTCAACTCTCGGCAACTGCAAAACATATCCATTAATGTTTCTTGTTTGGATTTCATTATCAAAAACGCCCCGAAAACGGACTTCTTGGATTGTACCCAATAAACCTGCAAATTCTTTGGGGAATAAAACAACGCATTTTTGACCTATTCGGCTATCATTTTGCTCATTTTGTTCGTCATTGTTTGGCAAATCGCTTTTTTCTTCATCTTCTTCTTCTCTTTCATCTTCGCTTTCATCTTCCGCTTCACCCTCGCCCTCGCCTTCATCTTCTCCCTCACCCTCGCCTTGACCCTCGCCTTGACCTTGACCTTCGCCCTCTCCTTGACCTTGACCTTCGCCTTGACCCTCGCCTTGCCCCTCTCCTTGACCTTGACCCTCGCCTTGACCCTCGCCTTGACCCTCGCCTTGACCTTCGCCTTGACCTTGACCACCTTGCCCTTGACCGCCTTGCCCTTGACCGCCTTGACCTTGACCGCCTTGACCTTGACCGCCTTGACCTTGCAACCTAATTCTTGCTTCTTCTTCGGGGGAAAATAAATTTTCAGACATCATTCAAAAATTCTTTAAGATATTGCATATACTTCTCAATAATTGGCGACAAATCTTCCTCTGCCTTTTCAAAGTTCATAAAGTTAGCAAATATGCCATCCAATTCTATACCAACATTTTCATCAACCTTAAACTTGCTTGTAATTGTTGGCTCAATTTTTCTCCTTTTAAAATAAGAGCAAAACGAATCGGCACAAAATTCATTAAAACCTTTTTCCCTTGTTTCCTCGCTTTGTTTCTCAAAGGATTGAATAAATGCAATTTCGTTAAGCCCATTGTCTTGTTTGAGCAAGTCATAAACTCCGTGTCCTATTTCGTGAAAAATGGGGTATGAATCATCGCTTGGTTCAAGGTGTAAAACCGCACCCTCGCCATCTTTGGTTTCGTAAGCAAACTTGCTTTTTACCTCTAAAAACGGCTTGTTAAAAATGTAAAGATTGTTGATTGTGTTTTCGGAAGATATTGGCTTAAAAACTTTTTGTAAAGCAAGTGGCACTTTTTGAATGTAATTTGATGCGACATATCTGCTCTCAATTTCACCACCAAAAGACAAATAGTAAGCATAAGATAAGGTATCAATCCCGCTACTATATCCCTTTGTAGCCAAATTTGATTGCAACTCTTGTCTTTTTACTACAACAAACTTTGTGCTTTCAATATATTTGTTGAACGCTGGGGCTTCCTCAATGCCCGTATTTTCAAACAAAAATGAACGAAGATTTACAACAAAATTTGCAAACTCTAAATCTGAACTTGAAAATGCGATATTCAATATGCAAAAAGAAAAAGTGCGACCATAAGAAGCGATATTTTTTTGCGATAGGTCGGGGATTAGTTGGTTTATTATTGACTGAAATGCCAAAAATGCTCGGTTAAAATCATATAACGAGCCGTTTTGTGTAACTCTTAAAACAAAAAGTTCAACAAATTCTTCTTGCAAACGATTAAACTCTCTCCAATAATCCGTGCTTGTCGCCATAATTAAATTAGCAATACCCGTATTTCCACCGCCCGAAAATCCTTCTTTTGTTTGTATGGCGTGTTGAATTTCGTGAATCAGAGTAGCCAAAATTTCTTCATTGGCATCACTCCAACTTTCGGGATAAAGGGCTGAAATTGTGAAAATTGGGTTCTGATTAAAACCGCCCCGTTGCCCCGAATTTGAAATTAATCTTCCTATACAAACGGGTATATTTTGAAATTCGGGGTAGAGTTCAAAAAGTTGTGGAAAATCTAATACATCGCCCAATTTTGGGAAATCCATTAAATTATTTTTCTTGTAAAATTGAAATCCAAATGAGTTTATTATTCCTTGACCTAATGTAAATCCTTTTTTTGCAACCAATCCGTTTCCGCTATTGCCTATTGGTAAAAATTCAATGTCCGACCTCCATTTTGCATCGGAGTTTGGAATAATAAATCTTGGCTCACCATCGGGCATATCTAAAATCCAACCCGTTTTTGACCTAATTACATTTACATCAATACCTTGTCGAAGCATATTTTTTGCTTCTTCGTAATTGTTTTTGTCAAGGAAAGCACCTCTCAAACCGCCAAGCAAATACTTCATTTTGGAGTTTTCGTAATATGGTAAAATCCCAAAGTTTTCAATGTAAATTGTACGGACTGCTTTTGAAATTATATTGCCAAAAATGTTTATGCCCATTTGCCTTGAAACATCATCAATCGCATATAAAATGTTTAAAGCCGCACCCCTTTCTCTTCCGTTTTTGATAAAATTTATTGCGAACCTTTTTACTTGTTCGGGAGAACCGCCAAATTCAACTGAATAATCGAAATTCCCCCACCTTTTCTTTTTCTCTAAATCACTCAAAACTTCATTTACCCAAGTAAAATAAAGATGGTCAAATCTATCGTTTGGTTGCGTAATTTTTGCTACATACTTGCAATAAAAATAAAAACCCGATTCCAAAGGGTCAAAAGGGTATTTAAGTATTTTATGGTTTGCTACATTCTGCCTTTGAAAAACACTCATTAAAAATGTTTCATTTACCGAAAGGATTTTTTGGGCAAATTCAACATTCCCACTTTCAGCATCATATCCAACAAAAATATATCCTTCCGTTGGAAAACTTGCTTTGATTATTTCTGCTGAAACACCAAATTGCGACAATGCCAATAAGTGATTTATTCCAATCATATTTCAACCAATGAATTTATTTCCTCTCTTGATAGTTCAGAACCTATCATATTGCCTTCAAAATCAAATACAAAAAATTTAGTTTTGGGTCTGCCATTGTTTTGTTGCGTAATTTCAACTTGCGTATGCTCAACCACTATTTCGTTTGGTCGCAATGGGGTTTGCATAAGTTTTGGATTTAAAAGCATAAGCCGAGATAAATTTCGGGCATACACTTCCGCAAAAATTTTATTTCTTAACTCTGCCGAAATCATTATGGTATGTTTTGTGCTTGTTGTCTTGCTTGTTCACTTGCCGCAAGGTTTACATTCAATACATCTTGTACTGCATTTCTAATTGCTTCAAGCATTGCATCCCTTGAATAACATCGTGGCATTTTAATATACAAAAACTTATTTGTGTCTTGCAGAGAAAAACGCTTTATGTTTTTGTTCCATAAATTATCCATCACTCCGTAAGTACGACAAACACTAAAAAATGTGCAGTTATCATCAAAAATCGAATAATCAGTTTCGACATTATTATCCGAAGAATTTAAGTTATGTAATAGATGCCCTTTTAACCTTAAAACTGCGGAATCGGATAGCAAATACAACAAATAATTAAAATTCATAGGTTCGCCAAATTCTTTGGCAGTAAAGCAATACACTTGTCCTAAATTTGCCCTATCATTATCCCAACCGAACATTACAACTATGGAAACTTCAAATCCTATGGCTTGTAAAAATTTTGCCAATCCAACTCCTGCGTAACCTTGCCATTTTAATCTATCGCTACCATACCCGCTACCTGCCATAAGGTCAACAAAAATCCGAACCGCCTTTTTTGGCATAGGTCGTTTTTCTTTATAGACAAACGACTTTTTTACATTACTCGTAAATTTTTTCGGTTTTAATTCGGCATCTGCCATTATCTCATAAATGGGCTTTCCTTCTCGCTTTAATTTACAAGCCCGTACCGACTTAATGGAATCTTCATATTTTGGAATCCAAAAAATTTCGTTCCCGTTTTTTTTGTTAAATGTTTTGTTGTCTTTTCTTTCAACATTCTCATTTTCAACGCTACTTGGTATGGAATCATCGTAAAACTCAAAAACGGGCATTAAATTTATTGATGCCCTATCAAACGAGAAATTTCCAAGTTCTCTATCGTTGTAAACAAAAACCTCTTTTGGAAGGTCGCCCCTACTGATAAAATCTGAAAACAATCGTTGAAGCAATGGATAAATAATAGTGTCATATTCAACCCTAAAATCATCCATATAAATCCAATTTTTTCTGAAAAAAATATCCTCAAATGGGGTATTGGCATCCCCGTTCATCCATTGCCTATCCCCATCATATTGGCTTCCCGAAGCAAACCCTCTCCATCTATCTTGATTCCTTCCGTTTGGCATAGGTCTATTTGCAAGTTCGGCTAAAGAATAACCGCCCATAATTCGTTCCAAAAATTCATCGTGGTCTTTAAAAAGTTCAACATCCACATCCCCCGAATGAGAACAAGAGTAAGTTCTATTCAGTATAGAATTGCCGTTATTTAAACCCGATACATTTTGGTTGTTCATTATACAACAACATTATAGGGTGCTTTTGTAAGGTCTATTCCCCGTAGCCGTTCAAAATCTGCAACAAATCTTTGCTGATTGTTTGGTGCGGTGGCATCCGTAACCATTTGCTGAATGTTCCTTTGATTGATTTGGTCTAAATCATCTTGGGGTAGTAGCAACAAGAAAGAATCAAAACTTTCTTGAATTGTTTTATACATAGGCATATTGTTTACCTCAACGCCTTTGTAGTAGTTTAAGTTTTGAACATCCATTTGCGATAGCATTTCAACTTCGTAGGTTCTATTAAAATTCAACATAGTACGAAGCGTTATTGCTTGTTCTGCGGCACTTCCTCGTAGAAGAATAACCTCACGGATTGCGGTACACAATTCATACACGAACTCGTAGGTTAAGGATTTTTCCAATGCTTCATCAAAGGTAACTTCATAATACGAACCTGCAAATCGGTCAATTAGCGAATAATCTTGTCGGTTGTTGCCACCAAATGCCACGCTTTGTTCTTGCATCGTTGTATTTCCCGAAGCAATCACACAAAATTTAGGGTGCTTTCTATAAACCCTTCCCTCTCCGCTTGTAATGGTTGGAAATGTTACCCTATAAAAACTTCCTTTTTTAGCAAACTCAAAAACCTCTTTGGGCATATCCTCGCCTTTGTAAAATTGTGTTTTTGCATTTTCTCCTTTGGCTATACCTTTTTCATAATCTTCTTTTGACACTCCGCAAATTTCGGGCTGATTTCCCGTTTTTGATAAGGCATCGTTTAAAAGTCCTGCGGTATTTGGGTCAAGTTTAGGCAATTCATCAAGAATCAATAAGCCACCATCTTTCCACGCCTTAACGAGCAACCCTTCCCGATAACCTTCAATCGTTTGTCCACCAACAATAATTGTGGGCGAAGTCCATTGAGAGCAGTTAATAGTAAAGGTTGGTATGCCTAACATTTCCCCGATTTTTTCTGAAGTGTATGTTTTTCCCGTTCCTGCAAGACCATACAAATACACATTATTTCCCGTTACCAAGTCGGTAATTATTCCTGCGATTGTTTGGTTGATTTTAAAGGAAATTTCACATTCATCTGCTTTGTCCATAGGCATAATAAAATTGCCTTTTGGAATGTTAATTTTTGGAGAAGATTTTGCCATTTGTACGAGTTCAAGATATAAGTCAGTAGAAATTGATTCTTTTGATATTTTAATGTCCTTTAATGCTTTTTTTATTGCATTTTCAATAGCAACCTTTAGGACTTGTTCTTGTTGCTGAATAAGTTGGTCAAGTGGTGTACTCATTTTTAAGTAAGGTTAAGCATCTGCTCAAGTCGTATTAAATACTTTTGAGCATTACGCAAGTTCAAATCTAATAGTTTTACCTCAAATTCTTGTATTTCCTGCTTCTCAATTTGGTATTTTTCTGCTTCATCAAAACCCTGCCTTAAAATAGCACCTCTTTGATTGTTGTTTGCACGAAGCCCAAAAATAACATCGGTGTTTGTGAACCTAAAATAAAAAGGAACAAAAGCGTTTTTGTAGATAGTTCCATCATCAAATTCGCCATCAATAGATGCCTTTAATTTTTTAATAAAATCAATCCGTTGGCTTTCATTAAGACCTTGCAAAATTAACTGAATTACTTGGTCGGGCGTAATTTCACTTGGAATTAAATTGTAGGTTTGAAGTTCAACTATTGTTGGGAATCTTTCCAAATAAATGTTCCAAAGTCCACCGCCTTGATTTTCGCTTTTTACTATTGGAATAATCAAACTTGCAAGTGGCTCTAAACTTTTTCCCCTAAAAATAAATGGGAATGTAGGTTGTTTTAACACTTGAATTTCTTGAGCCAAATCGTAAGGGTCGGCATCAGCCAATTTTTCAATATCTTCGGGGCGGGATTGAATTAAAAACAATTTAGGAACTTTTGCACCGATGTATTTACACATTTTAGTAAATTCATCTAAAGACAAAAGATTAGAATTCTTACCTAAATCAAGGTAATAAATGAAAACACCACTTGCTTTTTTATTGCCTTCTTTCTGAATGTTGAATAGCCCACTACTCCATCTATACGGCTCAATCCCCATTTGTTCTCGCCAATCGTTTTCTTTAATAATCGGGTTCTCAATATCTTTTCCCCTTCTTGTTCTAAAAGCAAAAAAAATCCAATTATTGCTATAATTTACTCTGCCCAAGTGTATAATAGGGTCATTTTTAACATATTCCCTTATTACTAAATCCCTTCTATTATCAACATTGTAGAGAAATTCAATAAAACTATCGTCTGCCATAGTTCCGAATCGAGGTGGTGGCATCCGTTCAAGATTTGGTACTGATGGCATATTTCCATACAATCGAATGGCATATCGTATTGCACTACTATTAAAAATACTGAAACGAACAAAATCAATTCTATTGGGATTAAAAATCCTTGAATCTTTATTTGAATGGTCTATGTAATTTTCACAAATCGAGTATGCCTTAAATAAATTTCCCGACAAAAAACGAGCATTTACCCTTTCCGACTTAACCAAAAGCCAATTCTCTAAATTATCGTAATCCCTTGCAAATTTATTCTTGTCCATCAATTCTATGTTGCCCCTATTTCTTTCCATTTCGGGTGAATCTGCAAACGAAAAGGTATGCTTGGTTGTTAATCCCGTTAAATAGGCAAATGTAAATTGTACCTCGCTTCCATTCAAATAATTTCTCCCTATGGGCAACTTGGCGGTTTTAATGTCAACAAGTTTGGCGGTTGAATTAAAAAGGGCGTTCATTTGCTGATTGCCCATATTTGCTCTAATTTGGTTTCCAACAACATCGGGAACAAAATAATTTTCACCTATTTTAAGCCGATTTGAAATAAATAAAATCCAACTATCAAATTTAAACTCCCAAGTTAAAATTTTTGCGGCTAAATCTTGTTCCAACTCATTAAGTTGTGCCGCCCGTTCATCTCCTTCAACTCCTGCTAAACTTAATTCTGCCAAAGACCAAAACATTTGTGTCTGAAATTTCACATAATTTTCTTTCGATTTTTCAATTTCAGCAATTACAAGGTCTTTTTTTTCTTTTGGCGTTAATTGCCCTTTATTTAATCCCTCTATAATTAGTTCGTCAACTTGGCTTTTTTGAAGGCGTTTATCATCGGTTACAATATAATTATCCTCAACAAAAACTCCTTGCTCAAAAATGGTTTCACCCGATGGGGCTAACATCATATACCTTCTGCTAACTACACTCTTGAAATCACGATATTCGGTATCTAAATCCCAACTGCCACTCTGCTTCATTTCTTCTACCTTAAACGAATATGATTCGCTTACCTCATTGTAAAATTCAGTTTGAACTTCACACAACTGCAATTCCATATACCGAAGCATAATTTCAATTTTTTCATCGGGATTCGTTTTTGTGGCTAACATTAACGCATAATTTTCGTCAATGATTATTTTGTTGTTTGCCACCATTTCATTAAATTTTGGTTCGGCAACTTCAAACCCATATTTGTTTACAAAATCTACGACTTTTGAACTTTTACCTTCCTCCTCAACAAATTTTTCTACTTTCGCCATTCCCGCATTTTGGTTTCGATTGGCGGTTGTTAAAGCGTCAAGGGTTTTCAGTTTTCGCATAAGCATTACAAAACGCCTATTTTCAGAAGGAATAGGAGAAACAATGTAGGTATATCTTGGGAAATATACCTGCCCCGTTCTATTAATCCTACCCCTCTTTTGCACTTCCGTTTGAATGTTTAATTCAACTTGATGAATCAACATAGTTCTTGGTCTTGTATCTCTAAATACTCTGCTTGAATGAGCAGATGCCCCCGTTGAACCCGATTGATTGATAATTAAAAAATCAATTTGCCCATCATTAAACATTGAAAATGCAGAATTAGAGTTTTTAAGAATCTTGTCATTTTCAATCAACATATAACCACCTTCAACCTTGACAAACCTCGTTTTTCTGCCCGTTATCTCACGGCATCTAAAATTTTGCCCAAGCCTTAAAAACTCATTGTCTTTAGATTGTTCCGTTGCAGATTCTACATCTTGAATTAAAACATCAAGTGGCGACATTGGTGCGTTAAAAACAAGTGATTTAATGTAGATTTCAACCGATTCAAATTCTCCTTCAAGTTCGGGCGTTGCGGGTAGTGCCAAATCATCGTGTTGTATTTTCCTATCACCACCAACTTCTTTAAAAGAAACTCTGCCTTTCATAATGGAAAGCAACAAGTAGTCAAAGTAAATTGAAAAATCACCCGTATCCACAACCACATTTTTTTCGATTCCTACTTTTTTGAAAATGCTTTCAAGCGTATTTTTAACGGCAATTATAGGCTTGGTGCTACCTTCTTTGTAGTCGGTTTTGTAACTCAAATCCGTTGATTTTGCTATTTCCTTAAATCCTTCATCGGGCTTTGTTCTATTCAATTCTTTAACGGCAAATTCAGCAACCGATTTTGCCTTAATGCTAAATAATAATTGCTCAATAAAATTGAAATGATTTTTTCCAATTTCACCTATCGAACAAGAAAATGTAAACATCCCTCTAAATTCTTTTTCATATTCCGCTTTTGTCCTATGAGCATTTTTGTTGAAATTTGGGGCTAATGTTATGCCGTTTTCAAGTACCAATGTGTTTATTAATGATGATTTAGCATCGTTATATGCCTTTGACCTTAAAAGTTCTTTTATTTTCACAAACCCACGAACCGCATTATCGTATTCATCATATAAAGCGTTTCTTTCTTTCTCTTTTACCAACTCACTCCTAATTACACTATTGGCAAAACTCCTTTCCCTGCGAACAAGATGCCCAACCTCTGCTAATCCCGAAGCAATATATTCATTTAATCTATCCTGCCCCTTATCAAGAACTTCTGAAATGTATTCTATTGAACCCAATTTGCTCATTGCATTTCGGAGTGCAAACAATTTTAAATTGTCAACCCTTTTAGCGTAAGTTGCGGAAGAAAACATAAGCCCGTTGGCAACGGGGCAAACCTCTTGGAAAAATTTGCCCGTAGCGGAATTGCCCGAAGCATTATGGGCTTCATCTAAAATAAAGAAAAATTTATCGGCAAGTTCCAACAAATACTCTCTACGCAAAGCCGCACTCCCACCCGAAAATTGCGAATAGGTTGTTACAATAATCTGCCTATCGCTTGGCACTTCTTTTCTTCTAAAAATTCTATTTAGAATGTCCTGCTTTTCAGCAGTAAATAAAATTGTCTTTTCCTCTGCGTTTTTTACATTGGCTATCCTTACATCAAAAATGTCGGCTTCGTTTGCCTTTTTGCGTTTAGGTCTTTTGTTTTTTTCATTAAAAATGTTCTCTTTGCTTCCCGCCTTCATTATTAATGGAACGGGCAAATTTCCCGAAATCTTGTTGTCCAAAGTTGGGAAACCGCCAATATCATTCAAATCCCTATAAAAATCCGAAAATAAACTCGCTTTTTCGGTTACAAATACGGGGATTAGACCTCTCACAAAAGCATAACGGGCTATTCCTGCACACACCCTTCCCTTTCCCATACCCGCCATATCCGCTAAAATAATAGCAGAGCCATCTTTTTCGTATGCGTAAATTTGCTGAACAATGGCATCTATTTGTTCTGCCGCAAAACTTTGATATAATTTAGTAACACTTGAATACGAAAGTTTTTCTTTCAAAAAATCGTCAAAATCACCAACTTCTGACCTAATTTTATTTAGGGCAGTAATTGTTTCTGAAAACATTGATAATGGCGTAAAACCACCAACTTTAGTTGAACCCGATATAGGCAAATACTCAAAAAGGGCTTGGGATTCTAATTGCCCTTCCCTTACCGCTTCACCAACTTTTTGTTTAATAAGTTCGCCATTGACCGCATTAACATCGGGGGTAACATCATCCCCCGCTTTTGGGGCATTTAGTTTATCATCTTCGTCAGCCATATTAAGTATTTTGTTCTGCCAATAATTCAAGATATGAAAGCAAACTTTCCTCTCTGCAAGAGTTCACATAAGAGTTGTAAATGGCAACTTCTTCTTGCGGAATGGCGTTTTGAAATGTAGTGTTTTCGGTTGTTCTTCTCTCTAAAACCTCACTTATATTGTATTCTACTTTATCGTAAATGAAAAATAATTGTGGGCTATCAATAATGTCGCTTAAAACACCACTAAACGAATTAGAATAACTTTCTATCCCTAAAAGGTCGCTAATTCTATTTGAAATGTCAATGTATGCTTGGGTGTCGCTAAAACCTGCAAGTCGGCAATCGTTTACATAGTTTTCAATCAAATTCTCCAATTTGTCAATAATGCAGAGTTTTATTGTTGAAATGTTTGGGTAAATACCGCCCTCAACTTGTAACGGCACATAGTCCAAAGCACAAAGCCGAGCCATTTCCCTGCTATTATCAAAAATTTTTAGCGTTAAAGCCATTTTAAATTGATTTTTACGAAGATACTAAACAATTTTAATTCTTGGAAAAAGCATTTTCAATTACTGATTTTGCTTCTGATTTTCCAATGTTTCCCCACGAAGCCCATTTCACATTTGCGATAACTCCTGCAAGTTGATGATTATGCTGATGCCTTTTTACGAATGATTGCCATTTCTCATACATCCACCTTTCGCTTTCAAGCCAATATCCCCTTTTGCTCACCTTTTTAAGATTTTCAAATGCTTGATTGCCAAAAATGTTTCCCCCTGCTTTCCAAACTTCGGGGTGTTTCTCTTTTAAAAATTGCCCGTATTCAAGAATTTCTTTGCTTGGCATAACGAATTTGTTAGGTGAAATTTCCCCGCCTTTTTTAAGTTCTAATTCATCAAATTCGTTTAATTGTGGTTCGTAAATTAAACCGCCATACGACATTTTTATTTTGTACCCTAATTCACGCAACAAATCATCATCTTGAACATATTTTGGGTTTTTCGGTATGCCTTTTTCCGCTTTATACAAAAATGCGTTTACCCTCGCTAAACCCCAAGCAACCCTTGAATTTGGCTTACCCCCCGAAATGGTTGGTCGGTGCGTTGAAGAATAAGCACCCATACCCCTACGCATAACTGCTTTCACGGCATTTAGCGTCATTTTTTTGTTTCTATTGACATACTTGGACTTAAATTCCAAAACCTTTTTGTTCAGCGTTGAAATGTTTTCGGTAGATAGTTTTATTGCAGACGCAGACCTCAACGATGCCGAAGATTCGGGCTTGTTTAATTTGCTTCCATAAATTCTCTCTTTAGTCGGTGCGGGGGTTTTTGATGGACTTACATTTCCCCCCCTGCCCATTTCAACGGCTTTCTGCTTTTGTTCCCACTCGGCTTCAAGGTCGGTGCGGTTTCCGAAATAAGTATCACCCCCAATCGTTTGCAAGTTGCCTAAACTTTGGACTTGGCTATTACTAAAATAAGCATCACGCCCAATCGTTTGCAGGTTGCCTAAATCTTGGACTTGGCTATTGCTAAAATCAGCATCACCCCCAATCGTTTGCAAGTTGCCTAAATCTCGGACTTGGCTATCCCTAAAATCAGCATAACCCCCAATCGTTTGCAAGTTGCCTAAACTTTTGACTTGACTATCTCTAAAAATAGCAGTACGCCCAATCGTTTGTAGTTTGCCTAAACTTTGGATTTGGCTACCCTCAAAATTAGCATCACCCCCAATCGTTTGCAAGTTGCCTAAATCTTGGACTTGGCTATCACTAAAATAAGCATTACGCCCAATCGTTTGCAGGTTGCCTAAACTTTGGACTTGGCTTATCCTAAAATCAGCATTACCCCCAATCGTTTGCAGGTTGCCTAAATTTTCGACTTGGCTATTTTCAAAATCAGCATCGCCAATTATTATTTCCGTTGTATTGGGATTAAATTCATTTATATCAAAAGCAACATTATCCCCATACACCGCCCTTAATTCATCTTTGTTCTCTTTCAAATAGTTTTCGCTTCGTTGTATATGCCCATTTCTATCAGCATAGTCCAAAGTAAACCGCTTTTCGTCTTTTTTTAGGTCAATAAATTCTTCTACAAACCCTTCAAAAACACCTTCTTCTAAAACCCTTAAATAAAGGTTGTATGCTCGTTTATTGTATCTCACCGATTCCAACCATTTCCTTCCGCTTTCATCTTCAAAGTTGTTTTCTAAAAACGATTCTGCTATTGGTATCATTTCGGGTTCAAGGTCTTGGGCGGCACTTGCATTTCCACGAACTTCCCCAACCTTGTTTTCATCCATTCTAATTGCAATTCTTGGAAACTTTTTATCATCGCTTTCGGTAACATACACATAAAAATCGCCCCCATCCAACTGCCCACTTGCGTTTGTTTTCGTACACCAATAGGTATCTTGTACCAACTGCATCAACTCCGTAGCGTTTGCCCTTCTTTCCGCTTCGGGCGTTTTGCTTCCACCATTAAACTTCAACCAAGTGCCACCACCACTTGCTTTTGCGATTTCCTTTGCTTTTACAATTCGTTCAATGTTTTCCAACTGCAAAATTGAAAAGTCCTTTAATAAATAGTCGCTTTGTTTTGTGAATAATTCGGCAAGTGTTCCTGCGTCAAATGGGGTGAAATTTCGGATTGTTTTTTTGTTCCGCTTTACTAATTGGTCGTTCTTAAAGTCGTAATTGTCAAGCAATACCGACCTTAAAATTAAATACCTAAATGCGTAGGGATATTCGCTTTGATTCAAATAGTTTACCCACTCGGCAAGAGTTGATTCTTGATTTTCTGCAAACTTGTTCAAGTATTCCAAGTGGGCAGATTCGCTTTCAATAAATTTTTCGTATTGTTCCAATAACTCAATGGAAGCACCTTGTTGTAATTGCACATTTCTTTCGTTTGCAATTACATTCACTATTGCTTTTGAAACTTCTGAAATAACATACTGATTTACGCTATTTGCAAGTTCGGTGTACGCATTTTTGATTGCTTCTTGAACGCCCTCTTTTGTGAATTTAACCCCCGCCAAACCAATGTCCAAAATTGCTTCAATTTCGTATTTATCGGCAATTCCGATTTTTGCGAATTTGGGCATATTTTCTTGGGCTTGGGTAATTCTTCCCCCTCTGCCCAATAAATTACTTGGAATATCAAACAAAATCTGCATAACAACAATTTTTCACCCAATAAAAGTAAACAAAAAGGTTGTTTTTGCCGACTATTTATTGATTATTCATAATTAACCTTTTGCAATGGTTTAACATAAGCAAGTGTCATTTTGCTAACCTTAAATGTGTCAAAAACATAAAAATCGCTTGTTTCTTTGATAAAAACCCCTTCGTTTTCAGCAATATCAATAGCACCTTTTCCGCTTCTTAAAAACGATGTTTTACCAACTAAAAAACGCTTTCCAAAATTTTTATCGTTTAACAAATAGGACATTTCTCGGTGAAAATCTTGCAACTTGCAATACCCCTGCGAAAGTCCACGAAATGCAAACTTATCAAGTAGCCAATTACAACTTGCAATAATCCTTCCCCAATGATTAGACATTCTATAAACTTTGTCGCCTTCATACCAATACTTGCTACCGCTTTTTGACACAAAATCGGGTTCTCTTTTTGGCAAATCAACCTGCCTAATTTTTTTGAAATTAGCGAAGGTTGCTATATGAAAATCATCAAAAGAAATATCTTGTTTTTTTCTTGCCAAACTTCTATCAATTTCCCCCCCACTCTCAAACCGAATATCGGGATTGTTGCCATCAAAAGTTGTGTTTGAACCATCGGCAAGTTTGATTGTGTAATCTAAACCTCTTTTTTTAACTACAAATTTTTTATTATTCGATAATCTTGCCCACATTTTGTCTGCGGATTTTGTCCTACCCTTTGAGTCGCTATACTCCCCTTTATTTATTGATTTAATACCAATTACATCATTTTTTTTCAGATAATTTAACATTATGTAAATCATTTTTCCGCCTAACCCTAAACCTCTTAAATTATCATTGTTAATACCTATTCCTACTAATTGCACGAAACCATTTTCATCTTTGTAATATGGTTTTTCAGTAGTTAAATCTCCAGAAAATTTACCATTTTGATATATTTGTAAAGCAATTTTTGTAGCTGTTATTGGCAAAATTTTATAGATTATATCTCCTTGTATAATACCCCCCTCCTCAAACCGAATATCGGGATTGTTGCCATCAAAAGTTGTGTTTGAACCATCGGCAAGTTTTATTTGGTTAGATTCAAATGCAACAAACACATTATATGGAAAAAAATTGCTTCTTGAAATCTCTTTAAAAATTATTGCTCTATATCCATTCGCCAAAAACAAATCCCTCAATTCGGGGAAAACATCAAAGTAGTCAAAAGTGTTGTTGCCCCAACCTTTGTACTCCCCGCCTTCATCAAAAAAAGTAATTATTTTAGTTAATAAATCTTCAAACAAATCAAATTTAATTCCTTTTTCAATAAGTCCTTCTACAAAATTTATTTGCCCAATTTTATGTCCAAAATCGGTTATGTCTAAAACTTTCGTAGCGTTTAGAAAAATAGCAGTTATACTACCTGCAACATACGAATCCCAAATGTCAACCTTTCTATATTTTTTGGCAATTTCTAAATCATCAGTAAAAAAAAAGCCAAAATTTTGTGGGTTTGGCTTGTTCAATAAATTTAATCCCAACTTAAACTCGAATCCGTATTTACCCATTTGCCCTTCATTTCCCCTAAACAAAACCAACGGCTCACCATTTTTATCTATTATTTTACTTGCATTTTCGGGCGAATGTTCCCAATCCCCAAACCACGCTTTAAATTCGGGGGTGCGTACCAAGTGCCATTGTTCGGGAGTTAAATTGCTCGGCTTTCCGTTGGGGGCTAAAAGAACGCTACCGCCACTCTCAAACCGAATATCGGGATTGTTACTCAAATCAAATTCTGCATAATTTTGGTCTTGGCTTTTGTAAATTGAAAATCCTATTTTGCGTAAATATGCTAACAATTTTGAATTAACAACTTCCGCAGACAACTTCTTACAACCCATTTTTTTTGCATCTTCAATTATTTTGTCAATAAGTTCTTTTGCTATTCCCAATCCTCTCGCTTTTTCTGAAATTGCAAGGTCAAAAAAATAAACTTCATCTTGTATAAAAAAGGTGCTTCCCCCAACTATTTTTGAATCGTACAAAACTGCAAATCGGGGTTCAAATTCAGTATAAATTTCCTCATTTATTACCCTCAAAATTTCGTTTTTGTTTTGTTTATTTGCCAAAACAATTACCGCAGAACCCTCAACCTTTTTCTTTTTTTTCGTAATTTCAAATTCATCTGAATCTTCATCGTAAAAAACACGATAGTTATTTCCTGCCAATGCAATTAAAATTTCCTCGTCATAACCCAATTCCCCATCCAAACTATCTTCTACTTCGCTTTCCTTGATGGCGTATAATTCAACTAATTTTTTTGAATAACTTGGATTAAATTCAATAAAATTTCGTAAAGAACTATATGTGCCTTCAATTTCCGCAACTTCACCCCCCTTCTCAAACCTAATATCGGGATTGTTGCCATCAAAAGTTGTGTTCGTTCCATCGGCAAGTTTTATTTGTTCGGGTTGCCTAATAACAAATATATCGGTTTTAAAGTATTTTTTTGTGTCTATTGTATCATTATTAAGTATTTCAAAAAAATAATCATTTGGATAAGTGTCTATTGTATCTTTAATTATGACATCTTCATTAGAACAACCGATACTTTTTTCTTCGCAATCATATACATCTTGAATATATTTATTTCTGCCTTTTATCAATGTTGGATTTTTAATTTTCAAAAATACACTCAATATATTTTCACCATAAGTTTTTGCAACATCTATATTTGAAGAAAAATAAACACCGCCATAATCACCTCTTTTTATTTCTGATGATTTACCCTCTAATTTTGGATTAAATATAAATTTATTTTTCAACCACCACTTTTGTTTCGTTCCGTGATAAACCACCAACGGCTCACCATTTTCATCAACAACCTTTGAAACATTTTTGGCAAGTTGTTTAAGGGTAATTTCATCCATTCCCCTATCCCTTATTTTTGCATTTTCAAGTGCTTCCCAATCCCCAAACCACGCTTTAAATTCGGGTGTGCGTACCAAGTGCCATTGTTCGGGAGTTAAATTGCTCGGCTTTCCGTTAGGTGCTAAAAGAACGCTACCGCCACCTTCTAACTTATTACTTTGAATCACTTTATGAAAATCATTATTTTCATTATTGATTGCATACCCGTTTGAGTGCAACCAATTTTTAATCATATCAATATCACAAAAAAATGTTTCTCTTTTGTCTTTAGTAAATTTTGCTTTTTGAGTTATATGACCAAAAATTAAATCGTGTCCATTTTCGATTGCGTATTTTTCAATATACGATAAAACTTTCGTGCCTAAACCTTTTAATCTTTCGGATTCACTTACGCAAATAGTTTGAACGAACAATGGATTAAGGCATTGCAAACCATATTCTTTTGCGTGTTTTGGAGTTGTATCGTACATTTTCAAGTCAACAATTCCTCTGCTTATCAAATCCTCTATTTCACTTCCCTGCTCAAACCTTAAATCGGAATCGTTGCTATCATTTTCGGCAATCAGTTTTTGAATTTTCTCGTTGCTTTCCAACCCCGAAATGTAATCGTAATCTTCCATAGTCAAAGTGCCTTTGTCTGCGATTGTCTGCAACCTTTCGGCTATAAAATGAATTTCTTTGTGCTCTTTTACATCCTCTTTAGCCAATTCCAAAACACGAATCAAAAGTGGCATATTCATAGTAATTTCACCGCCTTCTGCCATTTCGGGAATATCGGCTTGAACCATCTTCGCAAACTCTTTTAAATAGTTTACATAAGTTTCAGTCATTCTCCGAAAATCCTTTTGCGAAATAGGGTAGAAAATCTTTTGGCTAAAAAATATGTTTTCGCCCTCTCCCATTATTGGCATTACCAAGCCATAATGCCCTTTGTCGGTTGTAATTTTAATTGGTCTTAAATTGCTATTCCCAATATTAAAAACAATTCTGCGAACATCGTTTGCCTTTAAAACACGCAAAATCCTCGTTAAAAGAAGTGAATCAACCAAAATTTCAAGGTTTCCAATGTTAAT
>Ga0169931_10001862_pt1 | contig 34898 bp, 34 predicted proteins | sample Kivu_15m_20L_FD_129675 | JGI IMG/M metagenome (GOLD analysis project Ga0169931, IMG submission 129675) | Freshwater microbial communities from Lake Kivu, Western Province, Rwanda to study Microbial Dark Matter (Phase II) - Kivu_15m_20L... | ecosystem: Environmental > Aquatic > Freshwater > Lake...
GCTAGCCGCCGGTGGAATCCTGAAACACCCCAGCCACTGTTCAGCGAAACGAGAACCGCTGCCAGCCAACATTTCCCAACGCGAGAATTTACTCGTCTTGCAATCGCAGTGAAAACCGCGGTGCATTCCAGAGCATTACGCGGATTTGCCGGGTTCGGGCGAAAAAAAGGTGTCAGGACTCTTTTTCAGCAAAGATTCGGGGTTTTACCCGAAGACGGGCCGGAGGAAGAGGAGCGGTGTCCGATGGGGGCGAGGATCAACTCGCGCCGCGCCTCGCCGTTGGCTACGGGCTAAACGAAGACAAGTACAAGAGGGCCAAACCGACAAAGGAAACAAGGACCAATGAAAATGTCAGGGATCTTTTCGGAAAGATGTACAGACGCCCTTGGTTCAGCTAAGTCTTCAGCTAAGCCATGAACTAAACGATTAGCTGACTTGCGTGACCATTAAGCGGGCAATCTGCCACGCGATGAATCGCTGTAATTGCCGCGGTGATTGCTGAGTGACTGCGAGAAATTCCTTCGGCACCATTTGATTTTGATCGAGGACGAAGGAGGAAAACGAGCGAGCGAGGTCGGGGCTGCCGACATCCCAGAAACCGTCGACGGCCATCAAGACAATTGCCTCAGCTCGATCGATCATCACACAGGTAACAGCCGTCTTCATCGGCCAGTTGAAATCAAACTGATTCACCCGCGTTAGCATGAGTGCGTCGCAGTTATACTGCTCGGTCAGCTTCAGCAGGTGACGCTCATTAAAGTAGCCGTGAAGGATGGCATCCAAATCACAATTGCAACCGTGCAGACGATGGTCGGTCACAATCTCAAATAATTGAGCCTCTCGCAAACTGCTTGCCAGCTGCTCGACGAATTGCGACTGGAGCTCATACGGCTGTCGCTGGCAACTGGTCGCGGCCAACAGAACACGGCGAGGAGGGCGTTGCTGGAAGAGCGGATCGAAGAAATAACTGAATCCCTCGGGTGAGGTCAGGTAAGTCATGTCGCGACATTCGGTGCTTGGAGGACAATACCAAGCGCAGCCCCCGATCCCGGGCAAGGCGATGACTAATCCGGTAGACCAAGCCAACCACTCACGACGCGACAATCGCCGCGGTCCACTTCCGGAACGGCTACTCGGGTGATTGTGTTCTCTTGGAGATTCGAAGCCCATCTATTTGGTCCAGCCGGATTAAAAGAATGCGTGTGCGAGCGGTTTACTGGGGTGACTTGAGTAACGCTGAAGCCTGTTGTCCGTTCACAATCGGCGGTGCAACTGGTGGTTGCGTTACGGGGGCAGCGGCCGGAGGGATCACCGGAATGGTTGCGGGTGTGGTCCCGGGCGGATTACCCTCGGGCGGTTGCGTAATCGCCTTGAGCAATAGGTCGTCAAGCGTCTGCTCGACTGTTTGCATCAGGCTCTGGTACTGGCGGGCAAGCTCGACTTTTTCACCCTCGAGTTTTTCAATTTGCATTTTCAACAAAGAATTTTCCCGGGTCAGATTATCGACCACCCCACGAACTTCGAGGAACTCCTGTCTAGCTCGGGCCCACAATTCATCTTGTTGTTTTAGCTTGGCTTGGGCATTTTCCAGCTCTTTCAACTTCGTTTTCATCTCCTCTCGCAACCGCTGATTCTCATCGAGTAGTTGGATCGCTCGTTGCGAAGCCGTTTGCTGCGGCTCGTTGAGAACTTGGCCGAACACGGCTGTTCCCTGTTGATAATGTCCTTGGGCATTCGCGACTGGTGCAGTTGGATTCATCGCATTGCCTGCCCCGGGTGTGCCCATTGGCTGGACGATCGGCACCTCTTGCTGTGGCTCGTACTCGTCCCACGGCAATTGCCCCTCACCTTCGGCAACCTCCGCGGGGACGCTTTCGGTAATGACAGGGTCAGCTGTTGGTGCAGATTCTCCCGGCTCGAGCACTGATGCCGGCGTGGGCTCTGCAAGCGCCGGCTCCTCAAGCATTGCCAAGCGGGTGATGTTCTCCGGATTCTTGGGAATCTGCTCCCCGGCGATGATCGGAATCTCTTCCTGATAGCCGACCGTCTGAACCTTTGACTGCTGGAGGTTTTGCCCAGATCGATTCATCGAGTTGGCGGCCGCGGACTTGGGCCTATTGCTGTTTGTTGATCGGAGCGGGTTGGGAACAGGAGAATCGCTGAGACTGAGATTTGTTCCTATGTTTGCAGTCCCTATTTCCAAACCGGCCGATTGATTGCTCCGCCCGATCGGGCTGGCCGCGGATTGAGACTCCGCCAACTGTCGACTATTTCTCGCTGACTGGCTCAGATTCGACTTACTTGCCAATCCCTTTGGAAGATCGCCAGTGGCTTTTACTACCGGAACAGCTTCTCCTGCCGCAATTCCATCTAACTGGGTCGGCTTAACCGCAGGCGAGCCATTCTTTACTGAATCGGCAGTCAGCTCTTGTGTACGGCGAGCCGGGTACTTGGTAGCTGGTGCGCGCTGAGTCATCTCGGCACCAGCGAGATTTCGCCGCCCCGTGATGGTTCCGGCCGCACCCTTTCCATTCCCGCTCAATGCAAGACTCTGAGCCGGAACGCCGACAGCGCACCCAGACATCCAGCCGAGGCTGCCGAGCAGCAAGCAGAGTGGCAACCAACTCTGAGGAGAGAGACTCAATTTCATGGGCTTACACCGGTGGGATATTCGGGGAATGATGGCTGCAAATGTGGTTCAACCCTTAGTGCATGAGTTCGATTGAGATTCGTTCGCCGCAACTGCAAATCACGTCTATCGCGGTGATCTCATCGCCTTGTTTTTGGACGGAAACTTGGGGTTGGCGACAAGGTCCTGCTTCTGGACCGACCATGACACGTGTCATGCCGGTCACCTTCTTCGAAGTCAGCATCTGTACATCGCCGCCAGTTGCCGGCGACCCTTCGGTCGAGACTGGAAAGTGGGGCTTCATTCGGTTTCCTTCCGATAAAGTTCTTTGAGATTGAAGGTGGCTTCGCTCAGCACACGCGAAATGTAGGACTCTGAGTAATCAAGCACGGCACCAATTTCCGCGAGCGTCAAATCTTCGGTGTAATACATAGTGAGAACCAGGCGTTGCTTCTCGGGAAGTCGTTCAATGCATATCGCAAGAACTCGCTTCACCTCTTCCTGTTCCAGTTTTTGACCCGGCTGCTCGGGCGACTCCCGCCAGGAACTATGTAAAACACAATGCAAGTCATTCCAGCTTTGCGGTGTGAGCAACTTTGAGGCCTCGAGCGCGTCTTGTACTTGGCTCAAGCTCAAGCCGGTTTGCCGAGCGAGGTCCTCTGGCAAAACTGGAGGGGTGAGTCGCAAGTAAGCCTCGCGAATCTTTCCCAAGTGATCGAGCATTTGCTGCGAAACGGGGGAATTTTTTCGCAACTCGTCAATGATTGCCCCATGAATCCTCGGATAAGCGAAAGTCTTAAACGCAACGCCGCGCGAGGGGTCGTAGCTGTTCGCCGCCTCAACCAAACCAACGACTCCTGCCGACTCCAGCCCATCGCGGTCGACATGCGTCGGCAAGCCAACAGTCAGCTTGCTGAGGATCTTCCTCACATAGGGAAGACTCTCGACAATAAGTCGCTCGCGGGAGTTCTCCCGGGATGCTTTGCGGTAGGCTTCTTCTGGATTAAAGTTCATGGTCGCGCGTCTCGCTTATTGCCTCGAGCCGTTTGCTGGGGGAGTATTCGCCAATTGAATCACGCTCAAGCCGAATGACAGAACGCTGCCTACCGCAACTGCGGAGACTGCAGCGCGAAGCAGAATGACGTGGGGTTCCAACCCCAGCATGATTCCGACCAGCGTTACAATGCTGGCCGTGCACATACCTCCAATGGTCCCGATCGGACCAAGTCGACGGCGTCGAGGTTTACGACTTACATTTCTAGCCATACGGCGAAGTTGATCCTTCTAGCTATGTACCAGGCGTCGGTGTATCGGGAGCGAAATTCAAGTCATTCATGCTGTCTGGTTGGCCCGGTGTTTCGTCGAACACCTCGGCAAAACGGACCATCGAAATAGCGTTAATTAAGGTCGTGGTCGGGATCTCGCTGTAGGCGACAATCGCCAGATCAGGCAGTGATCGATAAATTGCTCGTCGCAGCGGCCTGCGAATTGTCGAGTCGACAATCAAAGCGACCGGCTCATTCTTCAGTGAGGCCATCTCCCAATCTTTCCGCAATCGCTCGACAATCTTCTGTAGTTGCCGAGGCGAAAAAGAGAGATTGCCCTCAAACAACATCTGTCGCAGTTGGTGTTCCAATTTCGGCTCAAGGTACATCACTCGAGCGCGGCCTTGGTCGTCGCGAAAACGGTCGATAATCAAGTGACCAATGTGGCCCCGAACCTTCTCGGTAAGCTCTCCGGGCTCTTTGGTTGTCCCGCTGTACTGGAGGGCGCCCTCGATAATCAGCTCGAGCGCGGTGATCGGGACCTGCTCCTGCATCAGATTAATCAGGATCTGGTGAAGCACCGAAGGGCGCAGCGTTTCCGGCCTTAGTTCCTCAACAATTGTCGGGCTGGACTCCTTCAATTTGGTTAGCATCTTCTGGAGATCTTCCCGATTGAGTAATTCGTGGGCGTGTCGCCGAACGGCTTCCATCAAGTGCGTCGCCAACACCTCTGGCGCTTCGACAACAATGAAGCCCATCATTTCAGCTCGCCGCCGGTTGGTCTCGGCGATCCAGCGCGCAGGCATCCCGAATGCAGGGTCGATCGTATCCTCGCCCGGAATTTCGGCCTTTAAATTGCCAGGATTGATCGCCAAAAGGTCGTTGGGGCGCAATTCGCCACGACCTACTTCGCGACCGCCAATCAGCAACCGGTACTGCGAAACATCAATCATCAGATTGTCACGGATGCGAACTCGCGGCACCCAGAAGCCAAATTGTCGGGCAACCTCTTCCCGTTTCTTACTGATCAAATTGGCAATGCCTGGGCCCGTTTTCGGATCCACCATGGAGAGTAAGCCCGCGCCTACTTCAACCACAATCCGGTCGGTCTGGAGGAATTGCTGGAGGTTCTTCTCTTCAGGAGGTGTGGTGTCTTCCTGCTTGACGACGGGTGGGGGGGCCGCCTTTTCGCTCGCCTGTTTTCGCCTCGCGCTTTGAGCGAAGAGGGCAATTCCTCCAGCCAGTGCGAAAAAAGGAATTTTGGGAAAGCCTGGAGTGAATGCCACGAGGACCAGAATAACGGAACTGGTCAGCAATGCCGGATAACTCCGTCCAGCTTGAATTCCGATTTCTTGCCCCAGGCTGGATTCCGAGGAAGATTTGGTAACGAGAATACCGGCGCTGACCGCGATCACCAGTGCGGGAATCTGCGAGACCAATCCATCACCGATCGTAAGGATCGAGTAGAACTGAGCCGCTTCCAAAAAGCCTTGGCCGCTCATCACGCCGCGAACCATGCCGCCGATGATATTCACTGCGAGGATGATCAAACCCGCAATCGCATCGCCGCGGACGTACTTACTGGCACCATCCATCGCACCGAAAAACTCGGCTTCTCGAGTCAATTGCTGACGCCGGCGACTTGCTTCCTTTTCGTCAATGGCTCCCATATTAAGCTCGGCATCGATAGCCATCTGTTTGCCGGGCATTGCATCCAACGTAAACCGGGCGTTTACCTCGGAGATACGCGTGGCACCTTTGGTGATCACGATGAATTGAATCGTGACAAGGATCGCAAAGATCACTAACCCGACAACCAGATTTCCGCCGACGACGAAATCGCCGAACGTGGCGACAATCTTTCCCGCATCTCCCTCAAGCAGAATGAGACGGGTTGTCGCAACATTCAACGACAGCCTGAAGATGGTCAAAAGCAGCAGCAGCGAGGGGAAGACGCTGACGTCCAGCGGCTTACGGGCATTGAGGGTTACCACCAGCAGCAAAATGGCTCCCGCCAAATTCACTGCCAACAGCATATCGAGAATGACGGTTGGCAGCGGAATCAACAGAACGACGAGCGTCAACAGAAAGGTGACGCTGAGCAAAATTTCGCTGCGGCCGGAGAAGCCGAAATTGCTGTCGGTTTGTGGGGTAGTGACGGCGGTAGACATATCGCTGGTTGCGCTCCTATCCACCGAAACTGGTTACGAGGGCGCGGGAAATGAGCTGCCATCCATCGACGAGGATGAATAAAAGCAACTTACACGGTGTTGCCACCACAACTGGCGGCATCATCATCATTCCGAGGGACATCAGGACAGTCGAAACGACCAAGTCAATCAACAAGAATGGGATGTAGATGCAAAAGCCCATAATAAAGGCCGTCTTCAATTCACTCACGACGAATGCCGGTATCAGGACCTGCAGTGCGATTTGATTGGGATCGGAAGGTGGCGGCGAGTTGGACAATTCCACAAACAACTGAAGGTCTGCCTCGCGAGTGTTGTGGAGCATGAAGGTGCGAAGTGCGGCAGACGTGTTTTCCCAAGCCTCGGACATGCCGAACACCGGAGTGGCCGCAGTCTCCCCGGGAGCCGTCGCCGCAAGTTTCTGCGCCTCCAGATAAGGCTGCACTGCCGTTTCATTAATCGTGCGGATCGTCGGGGCCATCACAAACAAAGTCAGGAACAAGGAGAGCCCAAGAATGACAGGATTCGGAGGAATCTCTTGTGTGGTAAGTGCCCGGCGGACAAACGACAGCACGATGATGATGCGTGTGAACGCAGTCACGCTCACCAGCATCCCCATCGCAAAGCTGAGCGCCCCGAGAAAGATCGCTACCTGCAAAGGCGGAGCGAGTTGCTCGAATACCCCTTTATCAAGGGCTTGTCCCAATAGTACCAGGCAATCCATGCCAATCCTCTTCTGATTTTTTTGCGGCGCGAGACCGTCTCGCCACCAGCTCTCAACTAACGGCCCGGTCGGGCCGTCATCAAGTCTCCTTCCATGTCACGAATCATCTTTACAAACTGCTCAATATTGACTGGTTCCTTTAGCGGCGCAGGTGGCTGACTCTCAACCGCAGGCTCGAGATTTTCCCGTTCTGGCTCCAGCGATGGCTCCAAAGCAACAACCGACTTGATTCCTCCGTTGTCGATGGCCACGAGGACCTGATGCAGCCCACAGCGCACTACTTTCAATTCTGCTTTTCCACCCAAGCTCAATGTCTGTTCGATTCGCAGTCGCCCGGTTGGATTCTTCGCGGCTTGAACCTGACGAGGCATCGTTCGTCGTACTACGACGATGAGGCCAATGCTGGCGGCGAGCACAAGTAAGGTGTTCAATCCGATTTTGACGACCGTGGAATCGAGCTTCAGGGACTCGATGCCCTTAAATGCGGCTAACTTCCCGAGGCCCTCGGATTGTTTAGGAGACCCTTTTCCCAGAGCAGTTCCGCTAGTGGTGGTTGCAGCGGACTTTGGATTGGCTTTACCGCTTCCTGTTATGACGGCCGAGTTAGAGACGCTACCGACTTCCGGCCAAGGTGCATTTGGACGGGAATCCGCGAACCTCGCTTCGGTTTGGGCGACTGCCGATGGGGTAGTTGGCACTTGCTGCGTCGGTTCAGGACGCCAGAGTCCCGCGTTGGATTGGCTTCCCAGCTGTTCAGCGCTACCGACTTGAGTTGGCAGTCCTTGGGGAGCGAACTGTTCACTTGCCGAATTACCGGCAATGGAGCCGATATTTGATTCATCCTGAATTTTTTGGAGGCTGGGCAACAACTGCTGAAGATATCCGGCGTCCGCCTCTCGCAGTGGATTTTCCTGGCCCGCGACTTGGGTGTTGAGTCCTCCCAAGACAAGGATCGCGCACAAGAAAACGCTACCTAGGTTACGGGCGGAACGACAGCGAATGCGAGCCGCCGCGTTACCGTCAGTGCTTCCTGCAAGTCTCAATTTTCGCCAGCTCATGGACTCGTTCCTTCAAGTCGCTGCTGTATGGTCCGGATGTGGGTATAACCGCGCAGCAATCCTTACCGCGCGGTTGATGTAAATTCAAGTCGCATGCCACGGGCTCGCGCCCGTTCAAACGCGTTTGTCGCTCCTCATTCTTGTCCGCTAACCTCCCGACTGCATTGCTGACATCGAACCCGAGTAGACCTCAAGGATCCGAATCGCAAAACAATCGTTGATAACCACGACTTCTCCGCTGGCCAGCGGAACGCCTTGGGCAATCAACTCCACGGGACTGGAGATAGAGCGATTCAGTTCAACGACCGCGCCCGGTCCAATTTGCATAAGCTTCTGGATTGGAATTCGGGTTCGCCCCAACTCAGCGGCGACAGAAACCTGGACATCATGAAATCGCGAGAACTCCGGCCCGGGTTTTTGCCCCGGCTCAGAACTGAGAGGCGGAAATTCAGGCGTTGAAATCTGAGGCTCTGCCCCAGACGCTGTGGTCTCTGGCGAATCAGGCGGGCTGCTGGCTGGATTTTCAGTAGTGGTTTCCGACATGTCTGTCTTCCTGAAGTTTCGCGTATCCCGGTCGCCAAAATCGTTTGGGCTGACGAGCGGGGGGGTAGATTTAGCGTTTCTGAATAATCTCCGCTACCTGAAATGACTGTTTTGTTCCTTGCCGGCCGGGCCAGACCGAAAACAGTGGTTGATTGTCAAGCAAAGCCGTCAGTGGCGTTCCAATTGATTGATCAAAAACCACAACCGCACCGGGACGCAGGGCTAGCAGTTCGTCCATCGGTATTTTCGCCTCACCCAATCGAACAACCACATCAAGTGGCATTTCGCTGATAGCGGCTCGGAGGTCGACCGGTTTCTTTTCCGCCGACTTGCCAGACTCGCCGAGAAGCTGATTCAGCTGGGTCGTCAGGTTGGCTCGAGGCAGAATCCACTGGAAACGCATCGCTCCAGCTTTGGCTTGAACAAGGATCCCAGCGACAATGACTGGTTCGCCGCCGCCAAACATTCTCCCTCGCTGCGGATTGGGGTCGAGCGGACCGAGGGTATGGTTCAGCGGCTCTAGTTGCAGCCAGCTTTCCCCCAACGATGAGCAGAAATTCTCCATCAGCAATTCGCTGAGGTTTGATTCGATCGAGGTCAACTCGCGCCAAGCTGGCTTTGCCTCCAGCTCTTCGGCTAGAAGTTCCAGCACGAGCGAAAGGAGATCGACTTGGGAGACGACAACTTGAGAATTCAAAGCGAGCGAATCGAGCCGCATCGCGGTCCCAAAGCTCGCTGGATCGCAGCTTTCCTGGAAATTGGAAAACGCCTGAGCGTAAAGCGGCTCAGGCGTTACCTTAATGGTCGAGTTGCAGATTTCCGTCCAGCGTTGCTGGAAGCTCGTGCAGGCTCTCAACAGCCAAGCGCGGAGATATCGCACGACGGGCTCATCAATTCGACCTGCTTTTTTAAAGTCGTATCGCGGGCAGTCCTTTGCCATTATTGCACATTCAGTTCCTTGAACAGAATATCCTGGATTCTCTCGACTCCATCCTCGAACAGTTGCTGATTGAAGTAGTCGCTGATTTCGCGACGCAAACGGCTGTGTCCGAACTTGCCTTTGATGTCATCCAAGCTTTTGTCAGCGAGGTGGCTAATCAACCAGTTCTTGAGGATCGCTTTTTTGCCTTCAATCAGGCTTTCAACATCACCCTTGTGGTTTTCTGCCACTTGGAGCGAGAAGACGACCTTCAAATATCTGTTAAAGCGAGATTCGTCAAGGTTGACAATGACTTCATCAAATTCGATGAAAGCAGGATATTTACTCGGCTTAGGAAATTTCACCTTACCGAACTTGGGAACAATCTTGGCAGCTTCTCCGTGGCCACCACCGTGCCCTCCGCCATGACCGCCGCCAGCATCAGCCGCGGCATGGTCGTCGGCAGCATCTTCATGCTCGCCATGCTCTCCGTCTTCTCCGTGCTCCCCATCTCCGTGACCTTCCTCAGTCTCCTCATCTGCCCCGAGGAACTTGGCCGCTAGCACCGGGGTTGCCACTCCACCGCCGATTGCCAGAATCGCGATCACCAGCCAAACCATTAGGCCGGGGCCGGATTTCTTTTTGGCTTTTGCATCAGCTTCTTGTGGTGCAGCTTCGTGTGACATGTTGCTTACGGTCCTCTGACAAGGAGATTCAGACGTCCAAGTATCAAAATAAAACCCCGGTCGGACCGGGGCGGCTACCTGAAACCTTAGGATCGCAACGGGCCTAATGTCGGACTTTCTCGCCCTCGAATCGAGATTTTTTTCTCCTCTACCAAGCGTTTAGAAGCATCTGTTTGCATGATCCTGCACAAAAATCCCTCACAACCGTCAAATCTTTCCTAATCCGAACCAATTCTGCCGATAGAGAGATATACGGGGTCGCCCCTGCGCGAGCGGGATCGATCGATTCACAACCAAAACTCTCGACTAAGTCAAGACTTGCAGGTCGCGAGGAATGTGGTTGGAGGTTTTTATTCCACGGATGGAACCAGGCTATGATGCGCGGATTGTACGCTGGCGCGACTGCGATGGATGCTTTAACTCAGCAACATGAGTTGATTGCCTCCAACCTCGCCAACATCAACTCAAACGGTTTCCGTCGCGCCATTTTGGCGATGGAAGAGCGAAACAGCCCTGACAACGCACAGTTAGTCGGGACAAAAGTTGCTGCCAAAGCGATCGATTTCAGTGAGGGTCCCAAGCAACGCACGGGCCGTCAACTCGATGTGGCTCTGGGAGGAGACGGCTTCTTTTCCGTGCAGACTCCCGACGGTGTCCGCTATACACGGGCCGGCTCTTTTCACCGCGACCCTAACAGCGGTGCTCTGATTAATGGCGATGGCTACGCCCTGAACGGCGCTGGTGGCCCTCTGACCATCGATGCACAGTTTAGCGACAGCGAACTGACGATCGACCCCAGCGGAGCTGTTTCGGCTCGTGGTCAAGTACTCGGGCAGATCGCGGTCACCGCGTTTGCAGATAACCAGAAGTTGCAGCCAGAGGGCCAAGTCTACTTCGCGGCTCCTGAAAACCTCGAACAAGTCCCGGTCAACGCGCAGGTAATGCAAGGCCATTTAGAGATGTCAAATGGCCAGCCAGTCTCCGAATTGATCGCACTGATCATGACTTCGCGATTGTTTGAGGCAGCGGAGCGATCGGTCCGTTCAATTGCGGAAACAACCCAGCAAAATTATCGCAGTTAATTGATTCACCACTTTGAGTAGTTGACCCTATCCCACCACTCAAAAATCGAGGAACTAAACAGATGCTCAAAGCCTTTTACTCCAGCGCAACTGGGATGCGTGCCCAGGAGTTGCTGATTGATAACACGGCGAATAACCTCGCCAACGTCAATACAACTGCTTTCAAACGCAGTCACATTAACTTCGCCGACTTGATGTATGAGATCCAGCGGGCTCCCGGCGCGCTCTCGGCCACCGGCCAAGTCGCTCCCATTGGTACGCAAATCGGCAATGGTACAAGAGCAGTTGGGACCACCAAGGTCAACACGATGGGCGTGCTGACCGAGACCGGAATTGATACCCATCTTGCCATTGAAGGTGACGGCTTTTTCAAAGTCACTTTTCCCAATGGCGATATTCGTTACACCCGGGATGGGACCTTTGGACTGAATGACCAGCGACAACTGGTAACCGCTGACGGTTTGACGGTTGAGCCGGCAATCACGATTCCGATTGAAGCAGAGAGCTTCACGATCAGCCCAGATGGCGCGGTCAGCTTCCTGCAGAATGGAACCTCGACCATTGCCGGTCAGATTCAACTCTTTCGCTTTCCCAATCCCGCGGGCTTGGAGAATAAGGGAAACAACCTGTATGCACTGACCGGTGCATCGGGCGCTGAATTGGCTGGCAATCCTCGCGATTTGGGATTCGGCTCCCTGCGGCAACGCTTTGTGGAAGGCTCAAATGTGGAAGTCGTTAGCGAACTGGTTTCGCTGATTACCGCCCAACGTGCTTACGAGATTAATTCCCGCGCGATCCGGGCTGGCGACGAAATGCTCTCGAACACTGGACAGCTGGTCAGGTAACCAATGATGATGCGAGTCTGGATATTGTTTGCGGTCTGCCTTTCCAACCTCCTTGGGTTGCCGGTAACCTCTGCGCTATTAGCACAGGGACAGCTTCAAATCCGTCAGCCAAACATGGTGGCAGTCAAAGTCGAGCAGGCAGACCGCTCGGTCTTCAACGGCGTTCTCCGGATTGGAGATGTGGCGGTTGTCGAAGCCGAAAACAATTTCTTGGCTCAGCGGGTTCGGGCTCTCGACCTGGAGGTCCTGACCATGGAGCAGCCGCGGACCGTGATTACGCGTCAGCAGCTTGAGTATCGCCTGCTGCTGGCTGGCGTTAAGCCGGAACAAATCGCTCTCACGGGTTTCGAGAAAGTCAGCATCGAGCTTCAGGACGCAAGACAGGTTATCGAACTCCTTGCCAACACGCTGACAGAACAATGCGACCGGAAGTATGGGATGCCGCGGGGCTTCTGCCAGGTCAGCCTTCAAGCCGACGCGAGAAAGCTGGTCGAAAGCAGATCGCTGAACTGGCGTGATATTGAAGTGACGGCAATCCTGCCTGCGGAATTGCAGGCTGGAGAGCAACTATTACCGGTCGAGTTCTACAGCGGCTCGGTGGTGACCACGCTCCAGCTGCCCGTCCATTTTCGATTCAATCACGGGAACTCATCCGCAATTCGGTCGGCAGGTCCTGCTGCGGCAGCAACCCGTCCGCAGGCAGCGATGAAGCCATCTGCCCAACTCATCCCAGCCACCTCGGTATTCGCCGAACATCCAACGGTCCTCCAGAACTCAGCCTCGGCAGCAAACAACGGCGTCACAGCGATTCCGTCAAGTCAAAGCAGCGCCGTCGCGAGTCCGACCTCGGTTTTTAGTCCGACTATTGCCAAGGCCAGCTACGAAGTGACTCAAACCGCTGGCAAAGAGGTCTTGCGAATGGCACCGGCGGTCGAAGCCCCTGTGGTCGCTCCGGCTGTTTTAGTAGCTCGCGGGTCGGCGGTCCGAGTTACGCAACGGGTTGGCCAAGTCATGATTGGATTAAAAACAGCCCGGGCCGCCCAAGATGGAAAACTGGGAGACGTGATCGAAGTGATTGCTCCCTACAAAGGCCGTGACGGTCGTGAAGTCCGCCTGCTTGGTCGAGTCGTCGCGGAAAACGAACTAGAGTTGGTCCGCTGATTTTTCCCTCGCTAAAAAACAAGTCCTTCAAGTAAGGTTCAAAATGTTATCGCCGACTCACTCCTTCAAGTCCCATTTCCGCGGATGGCAGACTGCCGGCCGCGTACTTTGCTGTTTGGTCTCGCTCTACTGCATCTTGGGAAGCGGGACCGAAGCGACAGCCCAGTCGATCTACGATAACGCCCGCCCGCGATACAACAATCTCTTTCGCGACCTGAGGTCTTTTCAGACTGGCGACTTGTTGGTGGTCACAATCGATCAAAGTACCGACGTTCAAAACCGCGACCAGCGGAATCTCAACAAGGATGCACGAGCTTCGAAGTCGCTCGGATTTGACTTTGGGCTCGGGGGAATCTTCGGAACCGAAGATGGTTCCATCGAAGCCCAAGGGGATACGGAGGCAAGGCGAGCCTTCAATGGCGGTACGCAATTGCGGAGCGAGCGAGATTTCATTGATCGCTTCACCGTGACCATCGTCGACCGACTCCCTAACGAGAATCTGCTGATTGCTGGTCGCCGGAAAGTCACGATCGATGGCGACACGAGAACGCTCCTTCTGACCGGCGTCGTTCGTTCCATCGATGTTACCTCCAATAATACGATCTCATCTCGCTTGGTCTCACAGTTGGAATTGAGCTACGAGAACGAGGGGGTTGAATCGAAATTCCTCAATCAGGGTTGGATGGGAAAGAAGTTTAACAAGTGGTGGCCGTTCTGATCGCCGCTTAAAACTGAAGCCCTCGAACTGAGTGCACGAAAAGGAATTCGTCATGCCTTCACAAACCAACCTGTCAGCCGGGACTAGCCGTATTTGCCTGGCCTTGCTGCTGACTCTCCAGAGCAGCTTGTTATTCGCCCAGCAGGTTCCGATCGTCGACGCTCCTGTGCCGCCAGGGACTTTCCAGACACCCGGCAGCGGGGGCGTTCCCGCCAGTGACCCGACTCAGTCGGCAGAAGAACTTCCACTCCCCGCACCGGATGATCCCGCGGCAGCCGCGATGCCCCTTACCGTCGAATCGGGCGAATTGGTAGTCCGGATTCGCGACGTTATTTCAGTTGACGGGCATCGGTCGAACAGCATTTTTGGGCGAGGTCTGGTTACCGGTCTCAATGGGACGGGCGGCAGAAGCCCCGACACCCAGCGGATGGCTGCAAACTTGGCGGGAAATTTGGGCAACAATCCGGTTCCGCCGTTCAACAACACGCGCAGCGCATCGGTGGTCATGGTCAACGGCTTTCTGCCTCCATTCGTGAAGCGGGGAGAGGAAATCACCGTCATGATCAGCGTGATGGATGATGCTATCAATCTTCGAGGCGGTATTCTTCAAGATACGCCCCTACTTGGGGCTGACGGCGAAGTTTATGCGATCGCCAGCGGACCAATCCTCAATCACGGCTTCGGCGTTGGTGGCGATGCTGGAAGTGTTACGAAGAACCATCCGACGACGGGAACTTGTCGCGCCATCGTAGAGAGAGAAGTCTGTTTTGATTCCGTCCTGAATTCAAGCCACATCAAACTGAATCTGCGGAACAAGGACTATGTGACTGCGACGAGGATCGCCTCGGCAGTCAATGAACTCTTCCCTCGCCATGCTCGCCCGATCGATATGGGCACGGTCGAAATTTTGGTTCCCAAGACATTCAAAGATGCTCAGACCGAGTTCATTTCGACGATCACCAGCCTCTCGGTCGTCCCAAACATGCCAGCTCGTGTGGTGATTAATCAGAAAAATGGGACGATCGTGATCGGATCGAACGTTCGAATCTCGCGCGTCATTTTCGCCAACGACAACTTGATTGTGACCACCAATGAAAACCCAGTCGTCTCGCAACCGGCTCCCCTTAGCGGGGGAACGACTGAGGTCGTGCCACGAACTCAAATCACAGCGATCGAGCAGGGGGGGAAGTACAACATGCTCAAGGAGAGCATTTCGGTAGGCGAATTCGCTGCCGCGCTGAATGCCTTGGGTGTTCCTCCCCAAGACTTGATCTCGATCTTTCAAACGCTCGAATCGAGCGGTGCTTTACATGCCGAGTTAATCATTGAATAACCCCCGAGGAACCAAGCATGAACTCAATCTCCAGTGCAGTCTCCGCGGCCTTGCCAATGGCCAACAGCCCCCAGCTGCAACAAGCCGTTAGCGAGCAACTTGACTCAAAGGAAAAGGCCGCCGAAGTCGGCAAGGAATTCGAAAGCCTCTTTCTCTCGCTGATGCTCAAAGAGATGCGATCCTCCTTGGACGAAGGCATGTTCCAGGGCGATGGCGGCGACGTTTACGGCGGGTTGTTCGACATGATGATGGGCCAATCGATGGCCAGCAGCAGCCCTTTGGGGATCCAACAAATGATTCAAAACTACCTGCCCGCGCAACTTGAAGCCGCCAGCGGGCAAACTCTGAACACGCAAATCTAAGTTAACGCGATTTTCGACTAACGAAGTACTTCCCACCAACCCATCCCACCTTTTCAGCCTGCGAGGTCAGTTATGACAGACTCAAATCAAACTCGCCACGCCGCCGCAGCGGCCTTACTCGAACGAATCCAGAACCATTTGGCCGCGGAGTCGCATCATCTGGACGACATGATCGACTGCAGCCGGGAATTGCAGCGGCAACTGCGGCGCAAACCGGCCCAGTCCGCAGATGATCTTCCAAAGCTTTTCCGTCAAATCGAGGAGCGGCAACGGGCGATTGACCAAGCAAGGCAAAACGTTGTCGCAGTCCTGGCCGACTTGCCAGGTGAGCCAACCACCCTGTCAGGGTTCATGTCGTTACTGCCTGATGAACGAGCGGCGAGCGTCCAGCAGCTTCGAAGCGAAATCTTTGACAAGCTGGACACGGTCCGCTCGATCACTCTGGGCAATCAAATGGTGCTGTACTATTCGTTTGATTTTTATCAGCGGATGCTTCGTGGGCTGACCGGTAATGATCCCCAACCAACCGGTTACTCGCCGACCGGACGCCGCGAAAATATCGAGACCGGTCAAGTGATGTTCAAGAACTGCTGAGCTTTACCCACCCGCCTGTCCGCGTGGCGCCCCTAGTCCTCACCCGACAGACGCTCGCCTCAAGCCGGAGACTCCAAGATGCAATTTTTCGCAACTGCTTTAACTGGCCTGATCTCATCGCAATACGCGATCGATCAAACAGCTAATAACATCGCCAATGCGAACACGCCCGGATTTCACCGCCGTGAAATCCAGATGGTAAATCGCAAAGAGCTGAGCACTTCCGGCCGTTTTCTCGGCGGTGGGTCGCTGATCGATATCGTCTCGATGGTTCGCAACAAGACCCTGGAGACCAGCCTGACCCAATCGATCGGAGATCTAGCATCGATTAATCACCAACTCTCCTATGACCAACGGATGGAGTTCCTCTTCTCCAACAAGCCCGGCTCTCTGAACGACAGGTTCAATGGACTGTTTGGCGAAATCGCCAAACTCTCGACAGACCCTCAGCAGGCGGCTCAGCGGAATGTGGTCTTAAACGTAGGCCAAGGACTGGCAGGTCAGTTCAAGCAAGTGAGCGACCAGTTGTCGGACATGAAGGTTCAGGCCCGCCAAGAATTAGAGCAAGAGGTAGGCGACCTGAATCGCAAACTTGCCAATTTGGCCGAACTCCAGCTTCGGATTCAGGATCGAATTGGCAAACAGCCTCCCAATGATTTGATCGACGAACGGGATCGATTGATTAACGAAGTGGCTGAGCTCATCGATGTGACTCGGAATGAGTTCGTCCAAGGTGGCTTTGGGCTCTCCATGGCAGGGGGGTCGCTCTCTCTTGGTGACGAGGCTCCTACGATTGAAGTCACGACGACGGCGGAGGGGAAATTACAACTTCAGATTGGCTCTCAAGGCCGAGCCCTCACGCCGCGCAGCGGCCGGCTCGCGGCGATTGTCGACACCTTCAACAACACGATCCCCGAATATGAAACGCGGATGCGGACACTGGCCAGTGATGTCATCCGAAACTTCAATCAAGTGCACTCTCAAGGAATTGGATCGGCGGGCCCCTTCAATCTGCTGGTTGCCTCCAATCGAGTGACTGACCCGGCAATTCCGCTTGAAGACGCTGGTTTACCGTTCGAGATCGCTGCAGGCGATCTGTTTGTGACGGTGACCAATTCGACGGGCGAGCGCCGCACCACCAAAATCACGCTCGACCCAGCCACTGACTCACTCAACGATTTCGCGGCCGCTTTGAATTCAGTTCCCAACCTACAAGGCGTAGTCGATCCCAACACGGGTGAATTAAGAATCCTCTCGGATCCCGGATTCAAGTTCGACTTCACCGGGCGACTGGAGACAATTCCCGACCTGACTTCGTTTACGGGAACCTCCGTACCGCGACTCTCCGGGGAATTTACAGGAATCGACAATGAAGAACTTCAGGTGGTAGTCAATGGCGCTGGAACCATCGGAATCACGCCGGGCCTGACCGCAGACGTCTTCGATGGCGACGGCAACCTGCTGACGACAATCAATATCGGGCAGGGCTACGAGGCCGGAAAACCACTCGAGGTTTATCGAGGGGTCAGCGTCCAATTTGCCGCTGGTACAGTCGCCGCGGGCGACCAATTCACCACGCCTCTGGTAGCCAACTCGGATACCGGGAAAGCTCTTTCTGCTTTTGGGCTGAACAGTTTCTTCATCGGCAGCGACCCCTTAAGCATGCAGGTCGATCCCGAGTTGCTCAAAGACAACTCGCGCATCGCGGTGGGACGCACCGGCGAAGTGGCTGACACCTCGATTCTGAAGAAGTTGATGACCTTGCGGGAAAAGCCATTGGTAGAGGGAAAGCTGACGTTTGAGCAGTTTCATGCCGAGACGACATCAAAGATCGGCAGTCGTGTTCGCTCAAGTACTTACATGATGACCCAACTCGAAGACCTGAAAAAAGAGTACGAGCAACAACGCGAAGGGATCTCGGGTGTCGATGTGAATGAAGAAATGGTCAACCTGAGCAAGTACCAAAGGGCTTATGAAGCGAGCGTCCGCGTCCTGCAGGCTATGGACCAAGTCTATCAACAAATCCTCGACGCCCTCCGTTAAGACACATCGCTAACTTGAAGTGAGCTGCTGCCGATGATTCCTCGCGCCACAACCAACGGAATGATTTCCCGCCTCTCGGCGTACTCGTCCCTTCACGGAACGAGGTTGCTTCAATTGCAAGATCAACTCTCGTCCGGAATCCGGATCAAGAAGTCATCGGATGACCCGCTCGCTTTTCGCAGCATCAACTTCATGCAGTCCCAATTGAAGCATCTTGAAGACTCAAAATATGTCATTCAGGAAGCTGAGGGGAAACTCAATGCGAGTGTCTCCAGTCTGACCGAGTTTCAGCAACTGCTCTCCAGCGCCAAGCGACTGGCCCAGGAGGGTGTTCAGTCTCTCAGTCAGGAAGAACGCAATGCTCTGGCGCTTGAAGCCGAGGGCTTGCTCACGCGGATGAAAGACCTCGCCAACACCCGTTTCAATGGGCAATATCTTTACGGAGGCGCGGCGACCGACCGAATCCCCTGGGGCTTTACGGAAAGCCAAATTGATGGACGCGTCATGGGAGTTTCCTATTCCGGATCCGACCAATCTGGTGAATCGGTCATTAGCCCCAGCCTCTCTGTGGAGACCCTTTACAACGGCCAAGAGATTTTCGGCCCAGGTGACCGAGGGGCAACCATTATTTACGGGAAGACCGGTGCCCAAGTCGGCAGTGGCACAGATACGATTCGCAGCAGAGCGACGTTGCAAATCCGACATACGCTTACCTCTTACCTTGGAGCCTCAGGCCTCGCTGCCGGGACCGGTTCTCCCGGTAACGACTCGGTCATCGGTCAGGCTGGCTCTCACAGCGTAAAGCTCGTGGACACCAGTGGCACCGGCACCTCGGGAACGATTTCGCTCAACGGCGGGCCCGCGGTGGCATGGAACAACTCGATGACCAATCTCGAAGTCGCCGGGGCAAATGGCGAGAAAATCTTCGTCAACACCACGGCTATCGCTGCCGGCTTCAATGCGAATGTTGATCTCACTGCCACCGGGACGATGAGCGTCGATGGAGGGGCGACGACAACTCCGATTGGCTTCGCAGCAAGCGAAATTGTCAACGATTCCGTTTCCGGAAACCTCGTGACAATCAACTCCACCAATATCTTGCGAACAGGTGACGACTACCTGGAGTTCACAGGCACCTCGAATGCGTTTCAGGTGATGGACGAACTGATCAGGGACTTGAGGGGAACACGTCAACTCGACAATGCTCAAATGGGCGCCGCGCTCGCGCGTCGAATGGGTGAACTCGACAACATGGCCGACCGGGTGCTCACAGCGGTTGGCTTACAGTCGACCTCTCTGGAAGGGCTCGACCAACTCAAAAATCGCAATCAGGATCTGCAAGCCGAAACCGAGATTCGGATCGGAGATCTGCAGAATACCGACTTCACTCAAGCCGTGGTTGAATTAACCAACGAGCAAATGCTGCAACAATTCACCTTCATGGTTGCATCACAGATAATGAACCAAAGCTTGATCGACTTTCTGAGGTAACAGTCGCCGGGGAGCTAGTTCCTGACGGAGTTACTTTCGCAGGTCAATCGCCCGCTTGATCGCCGCGCCCATGTCGGCTGGGCTAAGGGCAACTTCGATTCCTGCAGCGCGGAAAGCGGCCTGCTTCTCCGCCGCAGTTCCTTTGCCTCCGCTGATGATCGCACCTGCGTGCCCCATCCGCTTACCCGGAGGAGCCGCACTGCCGGCGATGAAGCCCGCGACTGGCTTGGTCACATGCTGCTTGGCGAATGCCGCAGCCTCTTCCTCGGCCGAACCGCCGATTTCACCGATCATCAGGATCGCTTCGGTCTGCGGGTCTGCCTGGAACCACTTGAGGCAATCGATAAACGACGTGCCAACGATCGGATCACCGCCCAAGCCCACGCAGCTTGACTGCCCCAACCCCAGATTCGAGGTTTGCCAAACTGCTTCATAAGTCAGCGTACCGCTGCGGCTCATGATCCCGATTTTGCCCGGCTTGTGGATGTAGCCGGGCATAATTCCGATTTTGCATTGGCCCGGAGTGATCACGCCCGGGCAATTGGGACCGACCAATATTGAATTGGAACGTTTGACTCGATCGTACACCCGAACCATATCTAGGGCTGGAACGCCTTCGGTAATGGCCACCACCAATTCAATGCCCGCATCGATCGCTTCGAGGATCGCATCGGCGGCAAAGGGGGGCGGGACGAAAATCATCGTCGCATTGCAACCCGTGGCAGCGCGGGCCTCTTCGACCGTATCGAATACCGGGAGCCCTTCGGCAGTCTGTCCACCTTTGCCGGGTGTCACGCCGCCGACCATCTTCGTTCCGTATTCCATGCAGCCGCGAGTGTGAAAAGCACCGACGCTGCCCGTAATGCCTTGGCAAATCACCCGGGTTTCGCTGTTGACGAGAATGCTCATGAAAGAATGCCTGGTTTAAAGATACTGCCTGAATGAAAAATGCGGGACGCGGCTGCTGGTGAACATTACGGTCTGTGAACCACGAACAGAACCCAACTCAAACTAGATCGTTGCCACCACTTTTTTGGCTGCGTCGGTCAAGTCAGTCGCGGGAATGATATTGATTCCAGAGTTGGCGAGAATTTTTCGACCTTCGTCGACTTGGGTTCCTTCGAGCCGGACGACGAGAGGGACTTTGAAACCGACGGTTTTGGCCGCCGTCACAATCGCCTCGGCAATCGTGGTGCACTTCATGATGCCACCGAAAATGTTGACCAGAACCGCTTTGACGTTGGGGTCCGAGAGGATGATCCGAAAAGCCTCGGTCACCTGGTCTGCATTGGCACCGCCACCGACGTCGAGGAAGTTTGCTGGCTCTCCGCCGTGCAACTTGATGATGTCCATCGTGCTCATGGCCAAACCCGCGCCATTGACGAGGCAGCCAATGTTTCCATCCAACTTTACGTAGCTTAAGCCCGCATTGGAGGCTCGGACTTCGGATTCATTTTCCTCAGACAAGTCGCGCAGCTCGGCGAGGTTCTTGTGGCGAAAAGCCGCGTTGTCGTCAAAAGTGATCTTCGAGTCGAGAGCCACAAGGTCGCCACTCTTGGTAACGACCAGCGGGTTGATTTCGACCAAGCTGCTGTCGAGCTGGACGAACAGCCGGCAAATGGCTCGCATGAATTTGTCGGCAACGAGAACGCTCTTACCTTCGATCCCCAATCGCTTGCAAAGCTTTCGCACTTGGAAGCTTTCCAGACCCTGAGCCGGGTCGAAATGCTCTTTGAAAATCCTCTCTGGGGTCTCATGGGCCACCTTTTCGATGTCGACGCCACCTTCTTGGCTGCACATCAGAACAGGTCGCGACGCCGCTCGGTCCAAAACAATCCCCAAATAGAGTTCGCGGGCAATGTCACAGCCCGTTTCAACTAGAACTTGGTTTACAACCTTGCCTTCGGGGCCGGTTTGGATCGTCACCAAGGTGTTACCCAACATGTTTCGGGCAACGCTGGCGGCTTCTTCTGCGCTCTTCACCAACTGCACGCCGCGCTGCTGGGGATTTTCCTTGAAGGTGCCTTTGCCCCGACCTCCCGCATGGATCTGGGATTTCACAACGGCAACGGGACTGCCCAAGGCGCGGAACGCATCAGCCGCCTCCTCGGAAGTTCGGGCGACGCGGTTGGCCAAAACGGCAACCCCAAAATCGGCAAACAGCTTCTTTCCTTGGTACTCGTGGATTTTCATTCAATCACTCGCCGGTGGCGTGGGGCTGGGTTGGAAAAGCGAAGATTATAGAACCGGTTCAATTTAGGGGTCAATTGGATGGCAGAATACCGCACAAATCGAACTTTTCAGTCTCTTTCCGCTGGATTTACCGACCGCTAAACTCTCTGTTCGCGGGGTGAGTGGCTGCTGGTCGAACCGCTGGCCGAGAAGTAGCTCTCCCCAAGAAGGCATGCCCGCGGCCCGGCGGGCATCTCGTTTGGGCAAGAAGCGGTCCCGTTATTTCGTTAACTGTCAGCTCTCCTTACAGCAGCCCGCCACTTCGGTGTTGCCGAGCTGAATTCCTAATCCATTCGACTGTGAGCCTCCCATGATTGTCGGTGTGCCAAAGGAAATCAAAAAGGACGAGTACCGAGTCGCCATGCTTCCGGTCGGAGTCCACGAACTTGTTCGACGCGGCAATGAAGTCCTGATCGAAGCCGGAGCCGGACTTGGCAGCGGCCTTTCCGATCAACAATACCAAGCCGAAGGGGCCACGATTGTCCGCAGCCCGAGAGAGATCTTCGAACGCGCCGACTTGATTATCAAAGTGAAAGAGCCGCAGCGATCTGAGTGGTCGCAAATTCGGCCTGGCCAAATCCTTTTCACCTATTTCCACTTCGCCGCCGACCGCGAACTGACTGAAGCGATGATCAAATCGCAGTCCCACTGCGTCGCTTATGAGACCTTGAGCCTCCCGGATGGATCGCTTCCGCTGCTCACCCCGATGAGCGAAGTCGCGGGGAGAATGAGCGTGCAGGAAGGGGCCAGATTTTTAGAAAAGCCCCAAATGGGACGCGGAATTCTGCTCGGCGGCGTCCCCGGAGTGGCCCCCGCGCACGTGACCATCATCGGCGGTGGAGTGGTCGGCACCAACGCCGCGAAGATCGCTGCTGGTTTCAAGGCTGATGTTTCCATTCTGGACATCAACCTCGATCGGCTCCGCTATCTGGAAGACATCATGCCGCCAAACGTGAATGTGCTCTACAGCGACCGGCATATGATCCAAGAGGAACTTCGCAAAGCCGACCTCGTAATCGCGGCAGTGCTGATCACGGGCGCAAAAACTCCGCGGTTGATCAAACGCGCTGACCTGAAGACCATGAAGCCGGGTAGCGTCATCGTCGATGTGGCTGTTGACCAAGGGGGTTGCCTCGAAACAAGCCGTCCGACGACGCACAGCGATCCGGTATTCATCGAAGAAGAAGTGATTCACTACTGCGTCGGCAATATGCCGGGAGCTGTCGGCAGGACGAGCACTTTTGCGCTCTGTAACGCAACGCTCCCTTGGGTGATCAAGCTGACCAAACTCGGGCTCGACCAAGCCGTCGCGAGCGAATTGCCTCTGCGGCTGGCGACCAATATCAGCCGCGGTAAAGTCACCAATCAGGCGGTCGCAGAGACTTTCAACTTGAATTATCAACCGCTGGTTTGAGCAAACGGTTGAGCGAACTCGTCCTTTTTATTTCACCCCATTTTGGCCCGGATTGATGACCACAGCTTCTTTTTCCCAGCCCGTTTCCTCCACTCGCTCGAGCACCGTTCCCAGATCCGTTCGTTGGGAGGGCGAAACAGACGGTCGCCTGATTCTTCTCGACCAGACGCGACTGCCCGGCGAACTCATCGAACTGCAGTGCCTGACTCAGGAAGAAGTTTGGCAAGCCATTCGCGAATTAACAGTTCGGGGTGCGCCAGCGATCGGGATCGCCGCAGCTTACGGCGTGGTCACAGGAATGCAGAAGCAATTGGAAGCGAGCAGTGAACTCCCCTCGGCGGCAGCCTCCTCGCTGCTGGACCAAGTCTGCGACTACCTCGCCACCAGTCGCCCAACAGCTGTCAATCTTTTCTGGGCTTTAGAGCGAGTCCGCAGCGCCGGGCGTGAAGCGTGCGGAAAGAAGCTGGTTCAGAAAGAAGCTCTGCTCGGGGAGTTGCTGCAAGCCGCAAGAGCTATTCACGAAGAAGACCGTCAGATGTGTCATGCGATTGGTCGACATGGCGCCAGTCTGCTGCGGTCAGCTACTGGCGTGCTGACGCACTGTAATGCAGGTGGACTGGCAACCGCCGAATATGGCACCGCTCTGGCGGCGATCTTTGCTGCACAAGATGCCGGGCACTTGCTCCACGTCTACGTTGACGAAACCCGGCCGCTGCTGCAAGGCGCGAGATTGACCGCCTGGGAACTGCTCCAGCGGAAAGTTCCAGCCACTCTGATTTGCGACTCGATGGCGGCCCAGGTAATGCGGGAAGGCCGGGTCCAAGCGGTGATCACTGGCGCCGACCGGATTGCTGCCAACGGTGACTCGGCCAACAAGATTGGAACCTACGGGCTGGCCGTTCTTGCTGCCGCGCACGACATCCCTTTCTACATCGCTGCACCGAGCAGCACGTTTGACCTCAACCTGACCACTGGTGAAGGGATTCCGATCGAACAGCGGAACGCGGAAGAGATCACCGAAGGCTTCGGGCGCCGGACTGCACCGGAGGGAGTCGAAGTTTACAACCCGGCTTTCGACGTTACGCCGGCGCGGCTGATTCGGGCAATCATCACCGAGCGAGGAATCATCAGTCCCGTAACAACGGAGAACGTCATCCGACTGATCGGTCCCACAACCGGGCAAACCTCGGACTCACAGCGCCACTAAACGTCTTTTCCCAATCCGGATCATCTCAAGTGTTCGATCTTCATCACGAGCAGCAAATTGCCACACTCACCCTGCGTCACGGAAAAGTGAACGCCATGGACGTGGAATTTTTAGAAATCCTCTCGAACCAGTTAGACGCACTCGCGGCTGACGCGAATGTCGCGGTGCTGATCTTGGCGAATCGGGGTTCAACCTTTTCCGCGGGCGTCGACTTGAAGCGGCTGATGTCTGAGCCACTGAGCTATCTTGATCGATTCATCCCGGCTATCCGGCGGCTGTTTCGCACGGCATTCGAATTTCCCAAGCCGCTCGTTGGCGCAATTGGCGGGCACGCCTTGGCCGGTGGCTGCGTTTTGGCCAGCAGTTGCGATTACCGCATCCTCGCCTCCCATGCCAAAATTGGCATGCCGGAGCTGAGAGTCGGTTTACCGCTTCCTCCGGAGGGTATCGAAATCCTCAGATTTGTCGCCGCCACTCAGCACCTCCAGCGAATTGTCACCAGCGGAAGGACTTTTGTCGGAGCGGACGCCGTTCAAGCTGGCTTGGCCGACGAAGCTGTCCCCGCAGAACAAGTCCTGACTCGAGCTCAAGCGATGGCCCGGGAACTACAAGTTGTCCCTCCCGCGGTGTTCGCCTTGAGCAAACGTCAAATTCGCAAGCCGATCGTGGAGCGAATCTGCCGCCACGAGAGCCGCTTCATGGACGAGGTTGAACGACTCTGGCGGGACGAAAGCGTTCGCGACAACGTCCGCGGCTTCATTGCCGAGCGGTTGTAGGCTTGTTCATCGTCTCATGCATCAGTACCGGTCGGGAGCCAGACAGCAAGCGACGACCGCCACGTCGACGATGTCTTGCACTGAGCAACCACGCGACAAGTCCATCATCGGTGCTCTCAGTCCCTGAACCAAGGGACCAATCGCGGTGGCCCCGCCAATCCGCTCGGCAATCTTGTAGCCAATGTTTCCGCTATCGAGATCCGGGAAGATAAAGACATTCGCGTGCCCGGCCACTTCCGACTTGGGCGATTTCCTCGCGCCGACTTGCGGTACAAAAGCTGCATCGAATTGCAACTCGCCGTCAACAGCAAGGCTGGGAGCAAGCTCACGGACCCGCGCGGTTGCCGCGCGTACTTTTTCAACCCGGGGATGCTCGGCACTCCCCAGCGTGGAAAACGAAAGCATCGCCACGCGCGGTGATTGCCCCGTCAGCCGTTGGAAGTTTTCGGCAGTCGCGACAGCGATCTCGGCGAGTTGCTGGGCGTCTGGGTCAGGAACCACGCCGCAGTCCGCAAAAGCGACTGTTCGCCCACCAACTAATTCCATCAGGAAAAAGCTGGAAACAAGCGACCGCCCAGGTGGCGTGCCTAAACCATACAGCCCCGCGCGAATCACCGCTGCGGTGGTCGCCAGCGATCCGGCAACCGCTGCATCGACTTCTCCCAAGCGGACCAAGAGCGCTGCGAACAACAGCGGGTCAGCAGCCGCTTCTGTTGCGGCTTCACGCGACAAGCCCTTGCCACGGCGATTTTCGAAGAGCTGCTCCGAGCAGCGTTCCCGCAACGGCTGGTCGCTCGGCGAAACGAGCTGAATTGCTGGTGGCAACGGCCCGCCTTCGAGAGCCGCATCTTGCGCTGCGACCAAAGAGACCTGGGCCAGCCCCTCGGTCACCAGTTGCCTCGCCGCCAGCAAAACCCGCGGGTCGCCCGTCTCCGGAAAAATCACCCGTCGCTGGAGTGCTCTCGCCCGTATTCGCAGTTGTTCCATCACTTTGTCCATGAAGGCATTCTGGCAAACGGCCAGCAGACTGAAAACCCGCCCCAAAGCCCGGGAAACAGTTCCGCTGTTCAAAACCCCAAGCGATCGCGCATAATCTGGAACTGCTTGATAAATTCAAATGGTTTTTTAGCGAGAGTTGATTTAGTCATGGCGAAAATCAAAGTCAAAAATCCGGTCGTGGAAATGGATGGAGACGAGATGACTCGGATCATCTGGCAATGGATCCGCGAGCGGCTGATCCTGCCCTACCTAGATATCGACCTGAAATACTATGACCTCTCGGTCACCAAGCGCGACGAAACTAACGACCAGATCACAATTGATGCGGCGAACGCGACCAAACAATACGGCGTGGCCGTTAAGTGCGCGACGATTACACCAGACGAAGCCCGGGTCAAGGAATTCGGCCTAAAGCAGATGTGGAAGAGCCCCAATGGGACGATTCGCAACATTCTCGACGGCACGATTTTCCGCGAGCCAATCATCTGCCGAAACGTGCCCCGCATCGTAGCTCACTGGGACAAGCCGGTCGTCGTCGCCCGCCACGGATTCGGCGATCAGTACCGCGCTCAGGACTTTCATTTCCCAGGAGCAGGGACGCTGAAAATCTCTTGGACTCCGGCCGGCGGTGGGGAACCGATTGAGCGAGAAATCATCAAAGCGCCAGGCGCCGGAATCGCGATGGGGATGTTCAACCTCGATGAATCGATTCGCGGATTTGCCCGAGCCTGCTTCAACTACGCACTGGGCCGCGGCTACTCGGTTTACCTCTCGACGAAGAACACGATCCTAAAAGCGTACGATGGCCGGTTTATGAAGCTCTTTCAGGAGACCTTCGACGCCGAGTTCAAGTCTCAGTTCGAGGCACAAAAGTTGACCTATGAGCATCGGCTGATCGATGACATGGTCGCTTGCAATCTGAAATGGAATGGCGGCTACCTCTGGGCCTGCAAGAATTACGACGGCGATGTCCAGTCCGACACGGTTGCTCAAGGTTACGGCTCGCTCGGTTTGATGACCAGCGTGCTGATGTCGCCTGATGGAAAGACGATCGAAGCCGAGGCCGCTCACGGCACGGTGACTCGGCACTACCGCCTGCACCAACAAGGCAAGCCCACGTCGACCAATCCGATCGCGTCGATCTACGCGTGGACGCGCGGCCTGCAGTATCGCGGGCGAATTGATCAGACACCGGACGTTGTCAGATTCGCGGAGACTCTGGAAAAGGTTTGCGTTGATGTCGTGGAAAGCGGACGGATGACCAAGGACCTCGCGATCCTGATTCGCGCAGACCATCCCTACCTGACCACCGAACAGTTTATGGACGCGGTCGATGCAGAGCTGAAAAACCAACTCGCGTAGCGAATGGAACAGCGACGAAAATTCTGCAACAGCCCTCAGGCCGGACTTGGTTCCGGCCTTTTTTTGTTTTTTCAGCTACCGACGGGCCGGGCCGATTTCGGGGTGGGTTATAGCCGAATCTCTCGAAGAATATCTGAGAAAGCCAAGCGTCGCGGTCCTTGCGATCAGAGACCATTCAACAGAAAATTCGGCTCCGCCTTTTTACGCTCCAACTCCAGCCCTCCGCGTGATTTGAATGAGCAGCCCGATTAACGTCGACAAACAGACGTATTCCATTCCCCGCAGATTCCGGGTCTTCGAGAACATGCACATCGTGTTCTGGCTGATTAAGGATATGAGTTGGGCACTCAAATTCCGATCGCTGGGTGTCGCGATGTTTATCCCGACACTGTTGCTCGCTTTGTTAATCACCTGGCAAACGCGAAACATTCGTTCCGAACTCTATCACAACCTCGCCGTCACTTGCTGGATCATCGCCAACGGTTTTTGGATGATCTCTGAATTCTTCTGGGAAGACCAGGATTACCTCCGCTACTTTACGGCCATCCCGTTCTCTCTCGGCTTGCTGTTCGTCGTTTATTACTACGTGTCTGAGTTACCCCAGCGACGCAAGTCCTCCGCCGAGGATCAAGAAGCGAACGCGGTCGAAGCTGACGAGTGACCGCAAGCGATGAGAGACTTGCTCCATGATCGCTCCACGGAACTTGCCGCACGCAGGAACCGTCAAAAACAAACCGCTATCGATGAGCGAAAGCCTTTGTTTGGTTCAAGCCAGGACCTTGGCGCCCAACTGACGATCACAGTTGGCGATGATCTGCTGACTCACCTCGTCCAGTTGCTGGCCGGTCAGTGTCCCGCTGGAACTTCGCAGCGTCACCGAAAGTAGCAACCGTTTTTTTCCCGGACCGTCTTTGCTCTCGTCGCGAAAGGTTTCGCGATAACAAACGGATTCCAGCAGATTGCCGGCCGACTGGCGGACCGCCGTTTCGAGCGCTGACCAGCGCACGGCGATGTCGACCACGAAATTAAAATCGCGAGTCACTGGCGGGAACTCGCTTACCTCGCGGTGGCGAGGGACGAGAACGGCTTCCCGTTCCAGCAGCGACAAGTCGAACTCGGCGACGACGGCGTCTTGCCGCAACCCGAACAACTTTCGCCCCCAAGGACTGACTCGGCCCAGCCAACCCCAAGTATCGCCATTGAGCTTCAGCAGGGCTGACTGACTGACATCGAGCAAGTCGTGGTCGCAGGGGTACGTTTCCAACTGCAGGTCGCAGTTCACGCTTCGAGCGAGCATTTCGAGAACGCCTTTGACCGTCGAGTAGTCGCGACTACTGACGAGGCTGCAGAGCAGGGGGTCACGGGGAATCCCCGAATCCTGCGGCAGATAAACCTTGGCGATCTCAAACAGCTCGACGTCTTCGTTCGAGCGATACTCGTTGATCCGCTTGGCTTCAAGGAGGTTGGGCACCAGACTGCGGCGGACAAAGCTAACGGCGCCGAGGTTTTGGGACGCCTTCTCCAGCACGCCTAGCATCGGTTGGTTGCTGACTAGCGGCGGACCGTCTGTCCAAGGCGAAAACGACTCAGCCCAAACTTGGGGGACGAGGCTGGGAGTCATCGCCTCATCGAAACCACAGCCGGTCAACGCGCGGCGAACTTTATCCCAAACGCGATTGGCCGTCGGACGATGAGAAGCGGTCATCGGCACTGGCACCTCGTCCGGAACCTTGTCGTATCCGTAGATTCGGCCGACCTCCTCAATCAAGTCGACTTCCCGCTCAAGGTCGCGACGCCACGAGGGCGCGCGAAGCGTCATTGCTTGTCCCTCTTCGCGCTCCACCTGCAGCCCCAACCCCACAAACGTCTTCCGCACAAAGTCGGCGGGAATCTCGATCCCAAGCACGCGCGGAATTCGCGATAAACGGAATGTCACCTGATGCGGCTGGGGAATCACGGTTTGCACATCGAGCGACCCCGGAGCCAACTCGCCACCGGCTGTCTGCAGTATCAATTCGCAGCAGCGCAGGCTGGCCCAGTCAGCTCCCCGCCAGTCGACCCCACGTTCGAAACGATAACTCGAAGGGCTGTGCAGGTTCAGTTTCCGCGCCGCATTACGAACCGACAGTGGATCGAACCAAGCCGACTCGATCAGGATGTCTCTCGTCGCGGAAGTCACTTCGCTCTCGGCACCACCCATCACGCCGGCAATGGCGATCGGCCCGCTCGCGTCAGCGATCACGCACATCCCGGACTCGAGCGGATACTCGCGGTGATCGATCGCTTCAATTTTTTCACCCGGTTTCGGCTCGCGAACGATGATTCGTCCGCCTCGGACTTTGGCGAAGTCGAAAGCATGTAGCGGTTGACCGCATTCGAACATCACAAAGTTCGTGCAGTCGACAACGTTATTGACCGGATTGATGCCAACGGCGAGCAGCAAGTCTTGCAACCACGCCGGGCTGGGACCGATCTTGACGCCGCGAATCAAGCGGGCAGCGTAGCGAGTACAGAGCCGCTCGGCTTCAATCGCGACCGAGGCGACTTCACTGATCGGAGCGCCCGAAGTTGGAGGCTGCGGAACTGGCTGCTGAAAGGGCGCATCGAAGAGAACGGCAATCTCTCGGGCAATACCGAGATGACCGAGACAGTCCGGGCGGTTGCTGGTGACGTCGAGATCAATCGCCCAGTCACTACCGTGCGCGATTGACTTCTCGTGATTCAATCCAGACATGGTCAACCGCTGTTCGACTTCCTCGCGTGAAGCCGTCACGGCGACGTACTTTTTCAACCAGTTCCAGGAAACAATCATTTCGAGCTTCCGTTGGGATTAAACCCCGATTCAAAAATTACTTAAAGACATTCGCCGCCAATCGCAGCGAAACCGCACCGCTTAAAACTGCCGGAGGAACCGCACGTCATTGGTGAACAGATGCCGAATGTCGGTGATCTGATGGCGGATCATGCAAAGCCGTTCGATTCCCAAGCCGAAGGCAAAACCCGAGTACTCTTCCGGGTCGTAGCCGACGGCGGCGAACACGTTGGGGTCGACCATTCCAGCGCCGCCGAACTCAACCCAGCGGCCGTTCCAGAAATAATCTGCCTCAACGCTCGGTTCGGTGAATGGGAAGAACGAAGGGCGAATTCGAATTGGCACTTTGCTGCCGAGGTAGTTGGTCGCGAACAACTTAAGCACGGTCTTGAGATCGGCGAGCGTGACTTTGCGATCGACCATCAAGCCTTCGATTTGATGGAACATCGGGTAGTGAGTGGGATCCGCCGTATCGGGTCGGTAGACTCGGCCGAGGGAAATGATCCGCACGGGCGGACGCGTCTGTTCCATCACGCGAATCTGCACGGTGCTCGTTTGACTGCGCAGCAGCAACGGTTCAGCGTTTTGTCTTCCGGCGACGGAGAGATAGAAATTGTCCAGCGGGTCGCGGGCGGGATGCGAGGCGGGGATGTTTAGGGCGACGAAGTTGTGCCACTCGTCTTCGATTTCCGGACCCTGAGCCGGCGTGAAGCCCAACCGTCCCATGATGTCAATCAATTCTTCAATCGTTTGGGTGATGGGATGCAGTTTGCCCAGTCGCTGCGAGGTCCCGGGAAGCGACGGGTCAAAGTTGGGATCAGCCGTCCCTCGTCTCAGTTCCGCAGTGAACCGCTGTCGAGCCTGATCGAAAGCTTCCTGAATCCGCTCTTTGGCTTCGTTGAGGTGTTTTCCAGCCAGCGGCTTCTCGGCCACGGCAACCGAGCCGAGTTGTTTCTGAACCGACTTGAAGAGACCGTTCTTGGCGCCGAGGTAGTGCACCCTCGCTTCTTCCAGAGCGTCGGCTGAGCCAGCAGCTGCGAAAGCTTGAATTGCTCCAGCAAGCAAGCCATCGAGTTCGCGGCGATAGTCTTCAGCGGTCAGTGATGAGACAGAATTCATTGATTTCGGTCCTCAAATGGAACGGGAGCAAGCCCCGGAGTTGCCGCAGTTTAACCCGCGTTGCCCCAGTTTAAACGGTGCGGCGTGCTCTGCGAAACAGCAAGTCGCTCTGGGGCGTTTCAGAAAAGAGTCCAGAAATGGCAGGCAAGCTGGCAAATCCAGCCGACCTACGACCGTAGCCACGAACTCGCGAACTGGGGCCTTAACCGTTGGGGCTCGAAAGCCTGGCGTGGTGTGAGCCGTGGCAAACACCGTGGCAAGCGAAGTGAATCGTGGCAAGCGAAGTGAATCGTGGCAAGCGAAGTGAATCGTGGCAAGCGAAGTGAATCGTGGCAAGCGAATTTGGCAATCTTCCGGTGACAGCCACATCCGCACAGGAATGGCGAGCAACAACGCAATCAACCGGTGAGCCCAGTTTCCGCGCCGGAGCCAAACTTCAGCGGGTGAAGTTGGCTGAAAAACGGAAACCTTCATCGAGCTAGAGCAGCGAGGCTTGGCCTTTAGGCGCCAATAACCTTTTTGACTGCGGCGACGATCGCGTCAAAGCCAGCTGGATCGTGCACTGCGATTTCAGCGAGCGACTTGCGGTCGAGTTCAATCTTTGCGCCTTCCAAGCCGGACATGAAGCGGCTGTAGTTGAGTCCGCGTTGGCGGCAGGCGGCGTTGATTCGAATCATCCAGAGCCGGCGATAGTCGCGTTTCTTGCGGCGACGACCAACGAAGGCAAACGCGCCTGCTCGCAGCAGGGTTTCCTTAGCGGTACGTGTCAGGCGTCGGCGACCGCCGACAAATCCCTTGGCTCGCTCAAACAGTCGCTTTTTGGCTTGAGTACGGGCAGCGCCCTTACGTGTACGCATGATTTGGCTCCTAGATATTTTTGATTCGAAATGATCCTGACCTCAGGCCCCGGCTGACAATCCGGCGTTGAAATGCCTTCGGCTCAGTGGGACGCGATTTGCATCGCATCCAAGCGGGAGACCTGAATGCGTTCCCTAAAGGGACTTTCAGGCGGCCGAATCCTCGTTGAGGCAGGCCTTTTTCTTTCGCTTGCTTTGGTAGCCAGCAAAAGTCTCGGGTTCCGCAGTGGTGATGATTGGCAGGCCAATTCACACCAAACCCCGAGCGAATAGCTCTCTTTTGTTGAATCCTACTTCGGCTCGTCCAAAGTCGACTCGACCGATTACAAGAGCTCAATCTCTCCGGAAACAAGCTCAGACTTAGTTGCTGTACTTGCCCAGAGCGAGTTGAATTTTGCGTTCAAAGGTCTCGTGAACCAAAGCGTCGCCGCCGCGAAGTCGTCGCTTCCGCTTAGCGCTGACGCGAACGTTGCGGTGACTCGTTCCACAGGGACGGTGCTTGGCCTTGCCGCTGGCGGAAAGGCGGAAACGTTTCTTGACCCCTTTATGGGTCTTCATTTTGTTGGACATCGCAGTACCTACTGACTTTCAAAATTGCGAATCCGCGATTTTATTGACACCCGTCGGATAACAGAAGGGGTTAAACACAATTTCGGCAGGAAATCGGCAAAAACCGACCGCAGTTGGCTATTAAGGGGAAAAACGCGGAAATCGCGGTTTTGGCCGTCTCCCCGCTGACCACTTTACCGCTAGCACTGGACATTTTGGCGACGTCCTAAATTCCTCTTAGCCGGGTCTTAGCAATGGCCCCGGTTCGGCAACTCGGACACGCACTGCCAACCTGTGCGTCGCCACGCCCATCGCTAAGCCTTTAGGAGTGCCGACCAGTTCAGCGGATTTTGATTGCAAGCCGCGTTTGCGCTGGGCCTCACTTGCACTTGGCCTTGCCTCCGCCAAAGCCTGACGGCTTGGGGCTGCGACTACGGGCTTAACGAATAACCGGCGTCTTGGGCCGTCCTTCGTTGAACGGGGTTATGGTCTTTGGGATTTGCCTGCTACCCTCGCCGGGCCTCATCAGCCAGATATTGAGCTTGAATATCCCCACGCGAAACGGGCCAGATATGAAACTGGCCGACCAGCCAACTGGAGATCATCCAAGTTCCTTGGATCCCGCGTTCGGTGACTCGCCCCTCGTAATGGACTTTGTGCTTACCCATGTACTGCTTCACCCAGCGGACTGTTCGCGCGGCTTGCTCAACCTGCCCGAGAGCTTGCCAAGGTCCGACGTAATCGGTCCCTTCGCCAGCGAGCTTTCCTTCCGGATTGAACTCGAGATAAAGATGCATCCAGCCGCGATTGGGGTTGTGCGGTTCGAGGTAAAAGCCGGTCCAGTTACCGCTCTCGAGCTTCACCACTTCATTCATCTCAATTCTCTCTGCTGAGGACACTCGCCTGAGGCTCCAGTCCTGCTCGGCCCCGAAACATCTTGGTATCAAAGTTCGCGTTCACCCGCACAACTTGCAGGCGGAATTATCTCCCCCTGAGCTGACGAGAAAAGAGTTCTTGAGAAACTTTTTCGGCGACGGACCAACAGTCGACTCAACTAAATCGTGAGCAATTCCTTCAGGGGGGCAAATAAAAAGTTGTCTCTTGCAATCAAGCGCCAACTACAGACCTACTGCTTTGCCGGGTTTTACCCTGATCGAGCTGTTGGTGGTTATCGCCATCATCGGCATCCTGACCGGCATGTTGTTGCCGGCCGTTCAGCAAGTTCGCGAGGCTGCTCGTCGAACTGACTGCTCGAACCGTTTGCGCCAAATCACTTTGGCGTCGCAAAACTATCACTCTGATTTCAAAATGCTGCCGATGTTGCTCGGTGCTCAGGGTGCATACAACTACGGCGCGTTGACCACGCCGTCGGACAATCAGTACTGGTTGAAGAATCAGGACACCTACTTGTCTCAGATTTTCCCATACTTCGACCTCCGTCAGGTTTATGACAAGGTTGACCCGTTGTACTATGATTATCAGCAAAACTCGGTCGGCTTCTTTTGGGAAACCGGAGCGCTTGTTCCAACCTCTTACGGTGACTTCTCCCAGATCCGTGGTTACTGGGACATGGCTTACACTGACATTCCTGGCCTGACTTGCCCGACCGACAACATTCTGGACATCGTCGGTAACCCGATGATCCTCATCCAGCCGACCGACGTTTCGGGCGACCCGGGTGCGACCACCAATGACTTCTGCGTCTACGGCTGGTGGGTGTTCTCGGGTCCAGGCGGCAAGAGCGCTGAAATGGGTCGTACCAACTACGCTCCAGCTGGCGGTGCTTGCTCCGGCGGTCTCAACCGAACCTTCCAAAACAGCGGTCTGCCGAGCGAACTCGGCCGCTACATTGGTGCTACTGGCAGCCGCGAAAAGCGTACCTTGGACAGCCTGTCCACCATGGACGGTTCCAGCAACACGATTATGCAC
>Ga0169931_10001863_pt1 | contig 34875 bp, 36 predicted proteins | sample Kivu_15m_20L_FD_129675 | JGI IMG/M metagenome (GOLD analysis project Ga0169931, IMG submission 129675) | Freshwater microbial communities from Lake Kivu, Western Province, Rwanda to study Microbial Dark Matter (Phase II) - Kivu_15m_20L... | ecosystem: Environmental > Aquatic > Freshwater > Lake...
CGCATCGATGTCGGCCAGATCGCGGGCGAGGGCGGCGGACTGAGCCTCAAGCTTGCGCAGGCGCTCAAGGGCGGCGTCACGGGCGCGCTCGGCGGCGCGCAGATCATCCTCGCTAAACCGTCTCGGACCTGTCCCGGTCTGGCCGAAGGCCGCAAGGACAGCAGCTGAAAGAAGACACAGGGCGACCAGGGCGGCCAGGCCAGTCTGAAGGCCAGCCCGCAGGCGCGCAGAACCTTCTGTCGTCCGGCTGTCGCCTGCCTGTCGGGTGTGAGTGACGCGCATGCTCCCTTACCGGCCCTGCCCGCCGCGCAGACCACTCCACCCGGCGATTATTCCCGGTGGTAAGGCGATCCGGCCTCGATCGAAAGGGCCCTGTAAACCTGCTCGGCGATCATCACCCGGACCAGCCGGTGCGGCCAGGTCTGGACCCCGAAGCTTATCCTCTGACGGGCCTGCGCGGTCAGGGCGGCCGAGAGACCATCAGCGCCCCCGATGACAAAACTCACCGCCGCCTCGCCCGCATCCCGCCAGCGGGCGAGACGCTGTGACAGCGCCTGGGACGTTACGCCCTCGCCACGTTCATCAAGACAGACAAGTACGCCCTCGCCATGGCGGGCGAGCAGGCGGCGGGCTTCATCCTCCTGTGAGGATGCGGCCAGCTCGATTTCCTCGACCTGACGATAGCCAAGGCGTTTTCCAGCCGTCTGGGCCCGGGCGATATAGTCATCCACCAGGAGCCGCTCAGGCCCGTCCTTCATCCGGCCGATGCAGAGAATACGAATACGCACAGCCTGGCGGCCGGGTCAGGTCGCTGCGCGGCCGGCGTGACCGGAGGCGCCGTCGGAGGCCCAGATGCGCTCAAGATTGTAGAACTCGCGGACTTCGGGGCGGAAGATATGGACGATGACATCTCCTGCATCGATCAACACCCAGTCGGCGTTGGGCAGACCCTCGACCCGGATCCGGCCCGCGCCGGCATCCTTGAGCTTGCGGGCGACATGATCGGCGATGGCGGCGACATGACGGGCCGAGCGCCCGGATGCGACGATCATCGCATCGGCCATCGGAGATTTGCCCGCCAGCGGTATCGTCATTATATTCTCGGCCTTATCTTCTTCGAGCTGAAGCGCGATGAGGCGCGCCAGCTCTCCGGGATCGCCAGCCGGCGGGGCGGCCTCAGGGATGCTTGCAGATGCGCGTGTGCGGGCGGCGGGTCTCTGCCTTGCGACTGCAGTGTCCCCTACGGCAGTGTCCCCTGCGGCAGTGTCCCCTGCGGCAGTCTCCCCTGCAGCAGTCGCCGGACGCGCACGCGTCGGCTTGGCAGGGCCTGGGCTTTTGCTCGAAGACAGGGGAGGGACCTTCATGCTGATGACGTTAGACACAAGGCTATCACGCAGCACCGCTGCGGGCGAGTCAGAAGGCTAAACGCCCGATCGCACGCAGGGCGACAGACCCTCGCTACGATTCATGCCTCTAAAATCCAGTAAAAACAGACATGTGCGGATGGGCGCGGGGGCGGCCGGGGCCGGCGATCCGAGCGCCCCGGAGCTGCGTATGACAGACAAAAGCGCTGTCCGTTACCTCACAGCATCCCCTCAGGCCCACAGCACCCCATGCCGGACAGGTCTATGAATACGCCAACGGGCGCGGCGCAGAGCCGGCGGCAGCTGACGGCCCCGCTTCGGCTGATCGGAACCGAGCCTGCCGGCGGGCAGGGCCTGCGCCTCATCTTCGAGGCTGACGGGCGGGTTTACAGCTGGATGCTCGACAGCACGTCGCCCTCGGAGCTTCTGGCGCTTCTCCTCCGGGGGAGACTGCGCAAGGGGCGACGGGTCATGCTGGAGGCCGATGTCGCCCTCGAACCGCCGGAGGGAAGCGATCCGCGGCCGCACCTGTCGCTGAGCGCTGGACCGCTCGATGCCGGCGTTCCGCTTGATGGGCCAACGTTACGCGAGCTTCGCAGGGATATCGATCGCTTCCTGGCTGACCATCCCGACGGCGCGGGCGCGTCCTGAGGCTCGGGTTCTGGCGGGTCCTCGAACGCCTGTCGCCCGGCCGGCGGTCACAGGAGATGTCATCTTTCGCCTGCTTCCCGCGCCAGCTTACGGATCTGGCTGGAGGCGAGCGGGTTAAGCGGTGCGGTCACATAAACCCAGGCCGGGGGCCGGGCGCTCGCGAGCAGTCGCGCTGATGTCTGAGGCAGTCGACAGGCGCTGAAGACGCGCGCGAAGCGCGACAGACCGGCTTTCGGATGGGCGCCAGGGCGGGCGATCACCAGAATGGGCGCAAGACGGGCGAGGTTGCGCCAGTCCTTCCACCTGTGAAAGCCGGCAAGATTGTCCGCGCCCATGATCCAGACAAATCGGGCCCGGGGCGCAGCCAGGCGGATACGCCTGAGCGTATCGACGGTAAAACGCGTTCCCAGCTTGCTTTCTATGTCGCTGACCAGAGTTCTTCGTCCGCCCAGGCGGGAGCGGGCGGCCCGAAGACGCGCGTTCAGAGGCGTCTGTGTCGTCTTCAGCGGATTGCCCGGCGAGACCAGAACCCAGATAAAATCAAGACCCGCAGCGCGTCGCGCCGTTGCGATGACATGGGCATGGCCTGCATGCGGGGGATCAAACGAGCCGCCCATGATCCCTATCGCGGTCGCGCCTGGCGCGGAGGGAAGGCGTGGGCGTGGGCGTGACGAGCGGATCATACGCAATCCTTTAGGCAGGCATCGCGCGCCCCGCCAGAGGCCAGGATCCCCGTTTTGGCGGGGTTCCCCCCTCAGGGTCTGATCTGGCCCTGGCCGCGGACGACGTATTTGAAGATCGTCAGCTGCTCGGCCCCTACCGGGCCGCGGGCATGCAGGCGACCGGTTGCGATGCCAATCTCGGCGCCCATGCCGAACTCGGCGCCGTCAGAGAACTGGGTGGACGTATTGTGCATGACGACGGCGCTGTCGACTTCGGCGAGAAACCGCCTGGCGGCGAGGGCGTCCTCGGTAACGATGCTGTCGGTATGCTGAGAGCCATACCGGGCGATATGCGACATAGCCGCATCAAGATCATCAACGACTGCAACCGCCAGGATTGGGGCAAGATACTCCGTGGTCCAGTCGGAAGGGGTGGCCGGGATCATCGGGTGCAGGGCGCAGGCGCGGGCGTCGCCGCGCAGCTCGCACCCGGCTCTCTCCAGAGCCTGCGCCAGTCGGGGCAGAAGCGCCGGGGCGATGGCTGCATCGATCAGCATGGTTTCCGTTGAACCGCAGACGCCGGTGCGGCGCATCTTGGCGTTCACAATGATCGCTTCAGCCCTGTCCGGGTCAGCGCCCTGATGAATGTAGGTATGGCACAGGCCCTCAAGGTGGCCGATCACCGGCACTCGCGCCTCGGCCTGAACGCGCGCGACGAGCGATTTGCCGCCGCGCGGGACAAGAACGTCGACCCTCCCTTCAAGACCGGAAAGGAGATAGCCAACCGCCGCCCGGTCGGGTGTCTGCACGAGCTGAACGGCGTCTTCAGGAAGACCAGCCTCATGAAGACCGGCGCGTAGGCATTCGGCGATAACGCGCGAGGAGTTGAGGCTTTCAGAGCCGCCGCGCAGTATGACAGCGTTTCCTGCCCGAACACACAGCGCTCCGGCGTCTGCGGTGACATTCGGACGGCTCTCATAGATGATGCCAATGACGCCGATCGGACCGCTGACGCGGCTGATCTCAAGGCCGTTGGGCCGTATCCATGTCGCAAGCACTGATCCGACCGGATCGGCCACGGCGGCTATCTCTTCGACGCCTCTGGCCATGGCCTCGATACGCTGAGGGCTGAGCTCGAGGCGATCAAGCATGGAACCGGTCAGGGATTTGGCCCTGGCCGCTTCCATGTCAGCGGCGTTGGCCGTCAGGATGCGTCCTGCATGGGTGCGGATGTGCCTTGCCATCGCCTGCAGCGCCGCTGTCCGCGAGCTGGCCGGCGACCGCGCGATCCCGGCGCAGGCTGCGCGGGCGGCCTCGCCGATCGCCAGCATCTGGGCGCCAAGAGCGATCTGATGGGCGCTCAGGGGAAGCGGAAGGGTCATGGTCCTACCTCAGCCGACAGGCCGGCGCTTCAGCGCGTGCGCCAGGGCCGGGGATCATCGCGCAGTAGTCCGTAGATCAGGGAATCGCGGATGCCAATATGCATTTCCCACTCCCCGCGCAGGCGGCCCTCGCATGTAAATCCCAGTTTCTCAAAAACTCTTATCGAAGGAGCGTTGTCAGGGTCGACGTCAGCGATGATCCGGCGCGCGCCGCGATCATCAAAGGCCTGGTCGAGGGCGAGGCTGAGGGCGCGGGCGGCGAGGTTGCGGCCGCGGACGTGCGGGGCGATCATGCAGGCGGCCTCCCACACATTGTTACGGCCGCGCGCGTATACGGCGATGCGCCCCACAGCTGGCCCGTCCGGGCTAAGGGCAAGCGTCCAGCTGATATCCGGGCCTGCACTCTGCCAGGCCGTCAGCATGAGGATGGTCTGCGCTACCGAAGCGGTCGGCGGGGCGGTGAGGTAGCGACAGCTGGCCTCATCGCCAAAAGTGGCGTGTAGCCCCGGCCCGTCGCGCGTCGCATCGAGAGGGCGGATGAAGATGTCGCCGGCGGCCGTTACGTCCATGACCGGTTTCTAGCATGGCGAGGGCGGGCTAAAAGCCTGTCTGAGGCGTCACCAGACGAAAGGTTCCTTATGGCTGAGCTTTACGATAACGCCGCCGACAGCCGGTATGAACTCTCTGTTGGCGCGCATACCGTGTTTGCGCGCTATGAGCGCCGCGATGGCGTGCTGGTCATTCTCTGGGTCGAGGCGCCGCCAGCGCTGCGTGGGACAGGAGCGGCCGGAGAGCTCATGCGGCTGATCGCCCGCGAGGCGCGGGTACGCGGCTGGCGTCTGCAGCCGGTATGCGGCTACGCGGCGGCCTGGCTCCGCCGTAACCCTGAGCCCGGTCGCCCGCCGGTCTGACGGCGGCTCTGCTTCTCAGCAGGCCGCCAGACGTGTGGGTCAGATGTGTGGGGCAGACGAGCGGGCCAGTCTGGCGGGCCAGTCTGGCGGGCCAGTCTGGCGTATGCCCCCTCAACACGCCTGATCCCGACAGGCCATCCGACCTGCCCGCAGCCGACGGGGGGAGCGGGATCGTCCTCAGCGCTGGCGGCTGGCCGCTGTAAGGGTGTGCTCGCCTCATCGGGTGTTGGCGCCCTTTCGTCAGGTCGAGACATTCGTCCGGTCGAGACATGATGTGATCGCTCTCGCCTCTGTCCGATCCTCTTCAACGTCTGACGCGCCGGCGCAGGAGGCCGTCCGGAGGAAGTGGCGGGAGGCCTGCGCCGCGTATCCTTTTTCCAGGCGCTCTGGCCCGAGACGGGCTCCTTCCTGGTTCTGCCTGTGACTGTTTCGGTCGACGGCGCACACCCGTTCCGCATGCCAGGGACATGTGCGCCAGGGGGACCGGGCGGGACCGCAGAGGGGCGCTTTTTCAGGGAGGCCGATCGCCCAGTCACAGACGCTACATGTCGTCTGTCGCCGCGACTTGCTTTTGAGGCGTGTATTGGATGATCTGCCTTACGCACGGATGGCGCGGGGATGATCAGGTATGCCGGCTCTGAAACACTGGCGCATAGCCCTGGGTGGGACTGGCCTCGCATGCCTTCTGGGCGTGACAGGACTGGCGATGGCCCAGACAGTCGGCCAGACAGTCGGCCAGGCTGCGCCCCAGGCTGCATCCCAGACTGGCGGCGTTCCCGGCAAGAACAGACCGGGCGCGGCGGCCAGCCCGTCTGCGCCCGTCGCGACAGCTCCGGCGCCCCAAGGCGTCCCTGGTAAGAATGCGCCGGCATCCGGAGGGCGGACCGCCGCCGCCGCCATTCGGCCGGGTGGCGTGACGGCTGGCGCCCCCAAGAGCATCGATGTCGACCGGTGCATCGACATGTCCGCTTCGATTGACGACTGTGAGGCTCTGCTGTTGGGCATGCAGACCGCAGATCCTGATCGTGATGATCTCATCCTGGCGCTGATCCTGGCGGCCATGGACAACGATAGTCCCGCCCGGGCCTTCGCCTATGCTGACATGTTCGCCGATCCTCAGACTGCAGATAACGCAAGGTGCGAGGTACGTGTGGCGTTCAGGCGGGATCTGGATAACGCCCTTGGCGTCTGCACGCGGGCGATCGCCTCCGATCCTGCGGCGGTCGGGCTTCGCGCCGAGATCCATCTTCTGGCCGGGCGATGGCGGGACGCCTGGACGGATTTTGACGCCAGCTATGCACTTGAGAGTGATCCCATGGCCCTGTTCCTGCGCGGCCTCGCGGCGGCGGGAGAGGGTCGTATGGGGGATGCGCTTAAGGATATGGGTCAGGCCGAGACAGCCTCTCCCGGGCTCACCGATTTTCTGGAAAGCAAGGGCTATCAGCTCGCAGTCGTCACCTCCGGGAAGCCGCTCGCATCGCCCGAGGCGTTCGCCGCTCCTGATTTCGCTGTCACGGCGCCGCCTCCGCCGAAGTCTTCGGCGGCGAGCGTGCGTGCGCCGGCTGCCGCGCCCGCCACGACGTCTGCTCTGGCGGGACCATCGTCTCCTATCATCGTCAGGTTTGCTCCCGACGAGCCCCGCGGTGATCTGGTCCCGCTCGATCCTGGCCAGACCCGTTACTGTGATGAGGCGCTGAACGCCGTGATCGCCGAAACGGCTGGATGGAAGGGAACGATCGAAGAGAAACGGCAGCGTCTTTACGCGACGCAACGGACCCTCTTTGCCGGGCGCTGCGCCGGACACGCCGAAGCGGCCAGGCGGGTTGAGGAAGCCCGGACGGAAATAGCGATCGCCGCGGCTCTGACCGCCAGCATCCAGACCGATGCGAAGGATACCGTTCCTGATGCGATCAACTGCGTTGAGCCGATGGCGCCCCAGGATCCGCGTAATCCGACCGGCTCTGCAGCTCTGGCCAATACGTGTGACTTCGCTGTGTCGGTCGCTTACTGCAATGTCTCCCCGGCGCCAGGGTCCTGGGCTGACATGTTCGCCTGCGGCCGCGATCTGGCGCTGGCCATGGATGTCATTCCGGCAAAGGGCGCAACCGCAGCCGTTTTCGGACGCGAGGTGCAGCATTTCGCCTGCCGTCAGCCGGCTGGCCCGGTGCTGACCTATCAGCCGCGTACGGGCCTTGATGGGTTCTGCAAGTGAGGAAAGCAGGTATGCTGCGCCATGCGTTACTTGGGCTGGCAGGCTGCCTGTCCCTGTCCGGACTGGCGGTCGGCCAGACACTGCCATGGGTCAGCCTCGGCAAGGCCGATCTTTCTCCATGCGAGGATACGCTTCGTCAGTTTCAGTCGCGCCGGATCTCCTCTCTCGGGCTCATCCGAAAGAGCGCCTGTGACAATGATAACCCGGATGAGTGCGCCGGCCTGAGCGCCCGGATAAACACATGGCAGGAGATGTCGCCGTCTGATTTCACGATGGATGCGCCATCAGACTGTCCGGGGTGCGGCAATGCGCACATGATCGATCAGTACGTCGATCCGGAATTCAGTGCGTCTGTTCCGTTCATTATACTGACGGCGTCGGCCCCGGCCCGGAGCGCCGCCGCGAACGGGCGAGCTTGAGGATGCCCGCGACTTTGAACCGGTCGTCCGTCACTGTCTGGCCGGACTGTGGATCGCCAGGCTTTTCTCGAGCGGTCAGACGCTCAGCGAGGTCAAACTCACTGCCGATGAGGCCAGTTTCTATGACACGACCCCCGAGGCGTTCGCCGGCAGGGTCCGTGACCTGACGCTGGCCCATGGCGCAGGCGCATCGTCGGCGAGGCTGGTAACCCCGGGCGGCGCCCCGGCGCCCGGCCCGGCCCTTCCAGCGGTCGATCCGGTTCGCGCTGCTGTAGGCGCGTGTGCTGATCCTGAACGTGCTCCGCAGGCGCGGATTGAGGCCTGCTCGATACATCCATGCGGTGTTGAGCGCCTCAGGCCCATGTTCCGTGGAAGCCCAACGGCCAGGCATGCTCGGCCTGCCAGACTGCGACTGGCCCATCCGAGATGTTTGCGGCATCGAAGAGCCAGACTTCGCTGCGGCCGGCGCGCGTGTTGATCGCAGGGCCGATGAGCCAGGAGTCGTTCTCGGACGTCCCACCCGGCTTCGGAATGAACAGGTGTTCCTCGACCATGTAATGTGCGCCGAAATCGTAGACCCGCCGCTTGCCGGTGGACCAGTCCTGAAGAGCAAGGGCGCTGCCGCCGGGCTGGCCCTCAACCGAGCCGGTCACCATTGCGGTGAGTTTTCGGGACAGGCCGTGGCGGCGCGGATCGACCTGCGGGAAATCGCCGGCAAGATCGGTCTCGACCAGTTTCACGTCACCGGCCGGGGGGATCACCGCCATGGTCAGCTTCGAGGGCCTGTCATAGCCCGACATCTTGCCGCGAATTTCCTGCGCACCGCCGCCGGAGCCGAGAACGGGCTCGGAATAGAAGGCGGCGTCGAGGCGGATCGTGCCATCGTTTTCCTCCCACGCGGCGCCGGTGTGGTAGAAGGCGCGCGCCTGGCCCTGCGCCCAGCGCGTCTTGCTGAGATCGTCCTTGTCGACGATCAGGAACTTCATGCCCTCCTCCGGCTTCCACTGGAAGCCGTCGATGAAGGGCGGGATGTTGCGCGTCTGGATCCAGGGCTGAACGAGGATGATCAACTTGCGATCCGTCATCGCCCAGTCGTGGATGTAGGCGGCGGCGCCGATATCGACCAGGCCGAAACTCGCAATCGAGCCGTCGGGATTGATGTTGTAGATACCGATGCGCCGTCCGTTGAGCGCGAGGTTCCAGATGCGGCCATCGGGCTCGCGCTTGGGGTGAGCCAGGAACGGCATGCCCTTGAGATCACTGCGCCACTCCTTGAAGCCCCGGGTTTCGAGTGTCACCGGATCGAGCCGATAGGGCGTGCCCGCCTCCCAGAGTGCGAGGAGTTCACCGCCCGACATCATGACGGAGATGTTGCCGGGGTTCACATCGTTGGAAGAGCTGACGGGGAAGGATGGATCGCCCAGCGTGCCGAAGCCCGGCGCCAGGAACTTGCCCGCCTTCATTTCCATGCGGCGCTTCAGCGTGTCGACAAAGCGCCCGGTATGCACGGCCTTGCCCTCACCGATGGCGATGCGCTGGACCATGCCGTCGCCGTCGAACCAGTGCGTGGCGTAGGCCTCGCCGTGCTGAAAGTGCGCCGGTCCGTTGCGGTAAAGCGTTCCGGTGAGACCGGCAGGCGCCTTTCCCGAGACGAGATGCATCGGCGAAGGGCCAAAGCCGGCGGGAGGCGCCGTCCTGTAGCCGATATGCCAGGCCGGCATCGCATCGTCCGCAAACGCGGATGGGATGGCAAGGCCAGCCCCTGTCATCAGACCGACATGCAGGAAGAGGCGGCGCGAGAGGTCCATGGCGTGTGTCCCGGCTGGCGTGTCAGTTGAAGGTGATGGTGTGGGCGGTTGCCGGTGCGGACACGGTGAATTTCGCAGCCTCCCACTTCGCGGGCCCGAACTGGGCCGGAGCGCTGTTCGAGAACGCGAAGGGCTCCGTCGGCATGCCGAAGGCGTTCATGCCCATTTTCCCGTCGCCGTCGACGTCGTGGAACAGCTTGATGCCGTAGGCGCCGGCAGGAAGCTCGACCGTGCCTGTGGCGCTGTCGCCGGAGACCGGAAGGTTGAGGCCCGTCACCGCCTTGTCCGTCTCATACCCCGCCGCATCAAAGATGCCGATCATCAGGGTCCCCTTGTGATCCTTGATGTTGTTGACGGAGACGGTGAGCTGAACTTTTGCCGGCTCGGCCGAGGCGGCCTGGGGATAAGCCAGCGCAAGGGCGATCAGGGCGGCTCGGGCAAGGCCGGCCAGGGACAGGAGCGAAGACAGGATGGGGAGGCGCTTGGTCATCGGGAGGAACTCCGTGGTTCGGGGTTTCGTTTGAAGTCTCGCCGGCCGTTTGTTCGCCGGTAGGCGCAGTTTCGCAGCTTGCGCCGGCGCCCGCTACCCCAATTGCGCGAATGGGCCGTTTTCCTTCGCGAAACGGCGGGTTACACTGTTCACGAAGCGTGAAATGCAGCCCCGAAACGCCAGAAGCGAGCCCAGATGACCCGGCCGACTGACAGCGCCAAGCCTGCCGGATCCGGGGCGATCCCCGCCTGGGGCGCCGGTCTTGTAAGGAGCCTGGCGATCTGCCTTGGGCTCGGGCTGATCTTTGCCTGGCTGGGCGTCTACAACACCGGCGAGATTTCTTTCCCGGAACGGGTCGTCTATTGGACCGGGCTCATTGCGCTGGGCTATGGCTCGTCGGCGCTGGTCAATCCGCTGGTTTTCGAGCGCTGGATGGTCAGCGCCCATCCCGCCTTCCAGATCGCAGCGGTCGCATGCCTCATCTCGGTCCCGATCACGATCGGGCTCATCCTCATCGAATACCTTTCCGATGGCACGCTTGCCGCGCCCGCCTGGTGGTGGATCCAGTTCGGCTATGTGATCGTCGTCTCGGTCCTTTTGACCGCGGCAGGCTGGGCGATGGACCGGCTCGGCAAGCAGGCTGCCCCACCCCTCCCGACGGCTCAGCCGCAGCACACGCCGGAGACCGGCGTCCGCCCTGCCCCCGCCGCTAATCTCGCCTCCCCGGCATTCACCGACCGGCTGCCGGCGAAGTTCCGCGCCGCCGAGATTCACGCCGTCTCCGCCGAGGACCACTATCTCCGCATCCACACAAGCGCGGGAGAGACAATGATCCTGATGCGCCTTGCCGATGCGATCCGCGAACTGGCTGCGCTCGAAGGCATGCAGACGCATCGCTCCTGGTGGGTGGCAAAGCAGGGCCTTGCCGGGGTCGCGACCAGCGACGGCCGGATGGCTCTGAAACTCAAGTCCGGCGCAGAGGCCCCGGTGAGCCGAACTTACGCCAGGGCCGTGAAGGATGCGGGCTGGCTCTGATCACACCCGCGCATGTCGTTCCTGCGCTGACAGCTTGTCGACCAGTTCGGCGACGAATCGGATGTGGGCGGCGCGATCGCAGATGCCGACAGCGCCGGAAAGCTGCAGGCTGAGGACCATTCCGTACAGAATGCGCGCTGCTGGTCACGCGCCGTCGGCGCCGTCGAACTCGATACAGCCCGACAGGCCTGCACGCTCGCCATCCAGCTTGCGCCGGAAGAAGCCAGCGTTCACGACAGTCGCGGTCTTGTCGGCCTGCGCCAGCAGCGCTGGGCTGAGGCTGTCAGTGATTATTCTCAGGCTCTGTTGCTGTCGCCTGATTTCTCCTCCGCCCTGTATGGACGGGGCCTTGCCGCGCTTGGCATGGGCCTGAGAGAACAGGCGGACGCCGACCTGTCGCGGGCTGTCGCTGTCGATCCTGAGATCGCAGCGGAGTATCAGGCGCTCGGCCTCTCGCCGCAGGCGGTTGCCCCGGCAGGGCGAGCTGCTACGGGGGCGAGGTCGGCGCCGCCGGCGTCTCCTGCGCCATCTGCGCCGCCGAGCGGCTCATCAAAGTCCCGTTCTCCGAAAGCTGTTCTCCCGAAGTCGGGTCCGGCAGGCGCTCCCCTCCCGCCATCTCCGCGCCAGACGCCGGGCTGAGTCACGCCATCAGCACGAGGTCGTCGACATGGATCAGGGCCGGGCGTCCGCGATATCCCAGTATGGCCTCAAATTCCTCAGATCTGCGGCCGATGACGCGCAGCGCATCATCTGAGGAATAGGCCGATACGCCGCGGGCGATCAGCTGGCCGTCCGGCCCGATCACATCAAGCGCATCCCCTCGTTCGAAGCGTCCGTTGACGGCGGTGACGCCAGCCGCCAGGAGCGATTTGCCGGAGATCAGGGCCCGTGCAGCGCCTGCATCCACACGCACCGAGCCGGACGGGCGCAGCGCTCCGGCGAGCCACTGGCGACGGGCCGTCTCAGGCGAGAGACTGGCCATAAACCACGTGCCTCTTGCGCCTGCGCGGACGGCTGCGATGGGGCCGGCCTCGCTGGCCCGGTCGCCAAGCGTGATGAGGGTTGAGCACCCGGCGGTCATGGCGATACGCGCAGCCTCGATCTTGGTCGCCATTCCCCCGGATCCAACGCCAGCAGCCGCATTGGCGCCTCCCGCCATTGCGACGATGTCCGGGGTCAGCTTGCCGACCTGAGGAATATGGTTTGCGTCAGGGTTCGACCGCGGATCGGCGTCATAAAGCCCGTCAATGTCCGACAGCAGCACAAGAACATCCGCGCCCAGCATCTGCGCGACGCGCGCCGCAAGCCTGTCATTGTCGCCATAGCGTATCTCGTCAGTGGCGACCGTATCGTTCTCGTTGACGACCGGAACGGCGCCGCGTTCGAGGAGTGTTTCCATCGTTGCGCGCGCATTCAGCCAGCGGCGGCGCTGCTCGGTGTCATAAAATGTCAGAAGGGCCTGAGCCACGGCGGCGTCGTAGGGAGCGAAGGCGTCTTCCCAGGCCCTCATGAGGCGTGGTTGCCCGGCCGCCGCCGCCGCCTGTTTCTCCTCCAGCCGGAGCTTGCCGGTCTTCAGGCCGAGGGCCCTGCGGCCAAGAGCGACGGCGCCGGATGATACGATGACGATCTCGCGTCCTTCCTTTCGCAGGCTGGCCGCATCCGCAGCGATTGCAGCAAAGCGCGCTACATGCGGGCGGCCTGTCTCCTGATCAATCAGAAGGGAGGAGCCGATCTTGATGACAATGCGCCGCGCCGTTGAAAGAGGAGACATCACGGCGACCAGCCCTGTGCTTTCTGTTCAGGGGTTTTTTCAGCCTCGATCCGGGCCTCGCGCTGCGCCCGGCGATCCTCAGAGATCACCTGATAGAGGCGATTGACCACCTCGGGCACGCCTTTTCCGGTTGCCCCGGATAGCAGGAGGGGCGTCTTCCTGCAGGCTTTCTTGAGAGCCGCCGCCTTTTCGGCGATCTCCTCTTCGCTCAGCGCGTCGATCTTGTTCAGAGCCACCAGTTCCCGCTTTTCATAAAGTCCGCCCCCATACTTACGCAGTTCCCTGCGAATCGTCCGGTAGGCGCCTGCGACATCCTCCTGGGTGCCGTCGACAAGGTGCAGAAGGACGGCGCAGCGTTCGACATGTCCAAGAAAGCGCGTGCCAACGCCGGCGCCTTCTGCGGCGCCCTCTATCAGCCCTGGAATGTCGGCCAGAACGAAACTTGCGCCGATGCCGATAGATACGACGCCGAGATTAGGAACCAGGGTCGTGAAGGGATAGTCGGCAATCTTCGGGCGCGCGGCCGATACGGCGGCCAGGAAGGTCGACTTGCCGGCGTTGGGCATTCCCAGAAGGCCCGCGTCGGCGATCAGCTTGAGGCGCAGCCAGATCCAGCGCTCCTCGCCGTCATGGCCCGGATTGAACCGGCGCGGCGCCTGATTGGTCGAAGACTTGAAGCGGGTGTTGCCCCATCCGCCCGAGCCGCCTTTCGCAAGCAGGACGCGTTCGCCAAGCCGGTCGAGGTCGGCGATGAGCGTCTCCTGGTCTTCCTCGAACACCTGCGTGCCAACGGGAACTTTGAGGATAAGAGTAGGCGCATCCGCGCCGGTGCGATTGGCGCCCATGCCGTGCATGCCGCGGTCGGCCTTGTAGTGCTGCAGATAGCGGTAGTCGATCAGCGTGTTGAGACCTTCAACCGCCTCGATAATGACATCGCCTCCGCGACCGCCGTCTCCGCCGTCCGGTCCGCCGAAGGGAATGAATTTCTCACGACGGAAGGAGACGCACCCGTCGCCTCCGGCGCCGGATCGTACATATACTTTGCACTGGTCGAGAAACTTCATTGTCGGAGCCTAGTGCAACAGTCCTGCGTTGCCTCTGGTGTCAGGTTTAGCCGGGTCTGCGCCATCCGGCCACACATAACGGATCGCCGGGGATGTCTGCTGACGGGCGAGGCTGAAGAGATCCTCATCGCCCGCCGGTCTGAAGCCGAGCCGTCGCAGGACCTTTCCGGAGGCCGGATTGTCCGTGAAGTGGGCGCCGGTAAACCCGCTGGCCCCAAGCTCTTCGCGCGCCCAGTTCATGACGGCGCCAGCCGCCTCGCTGGCATAGCCGAGTCCCCAGTAAGGCAGGCCCAGCCAGTAGCCGAGCTCCCAGGTCCGGCAGGTTTCATCCCCGGCGCGCACGATCCCGCACGCCCCGATCAGGCCGTCGATGGGAGCCGTAAGGGCGAAGGCAAACTCGCTTCGCGCCTCGCGGCCGGCCGCCAGGTGATCAAAAAAGTCGAACGCCGCCGCAATCGGATAGGGGTGAGGCAGGCGGGAGCACATCCGGGCGACGTCATAATCGCCCGCAAGCCAGGCGAGGCGAGGGGCGTCGCTCTGGCTGAACGGGCGCAGGATGAGCCTGTGGGTCTGAATGGATGTCTGCATGCCTGTAAACGCCTGTCCGCGGACGACGATCAGGGGAGTAAAAGCAATCAGGGGAGGCGGTCCGCCTCCCCTGATCATATTTCAGGATCGGACCGCTACCGTGCCGGCAGGCGGTCCGAAATGATCCGAACGCGCCTCAGGCTTTGACGCCTGGGAGGATCGAGACGACCATGCGTCCCTTGGCTTCGCGGAACTGGACGGTGCCCGTCTCCGTCGCAAAGAGGGTGTGGTCACGGCCCAGGCCGACATGGGCGCCCGGATGGAACTGCGTGCCGCGCTGACGTACGATGATGTTGCCGGCCAGAACCTGCTCGCCGCCAAAACGCTTCACGCCGAGCCGTTTGGAGTTCGAATCGCGGCCGTTACGCGTAGAGCCGCCTGCTTTCTTATGGGCCATCTGAGGCTCCTTCCCGTCTTGGACTGCACCGGTCGCCGGGCGTCCGGATTAACTGGCCAGAATATCGTTGATGCGCACGACCGTCTGATGCTGCCGGTGACCCAGCTTGCGACGGTAGGTGTTACGGGGCTTTTTCTTGATGGTGACGATCTTCGGACCGCGGCTCTGCGCGACGACTTCGGCCGTGACCCTGGCGCCTTTGATGACAGGGGAGCCCACATTCACCTTCGCGCCGTCTCCAATCATCAGTACATCGCCGAATTCGAGCTTGGCGCCCACTTCGCCGGCCAGCTTCTCGACGACGATCTCCTGACCGCCGGCGACCCGGTACTGTTTTCCGCCGGTCCTGATGACTGCGAACATAGGAAATCTCGTTTGTTTTCAGGGGGTCTTTCGACCAAATAGCTCCTCCCCGCACACATCCCGCGGGAAAGGAGCGGGCATATAGACGCGCAGCCCCCGGCCTGTCAAACGCCGATCAGGGAAATCCGGGATGAATCTGCGCACCGACAGATCCTCGCGGCGCCGCGTGCAGGCGTCTAGCCCTCCGGGCTCTCAAAATAGGGTTCGACCCTGCCTTTGAGCAGCAGGGTCATCGGATTGCCCCGGCGATCCAGCGCCGCGCCGGCGACAACCCGGACCCAGCCCTCACTGATGCAGTATTCCCAGACATTTGTCTTCTCGGTCCCGTTGAAACGGATGCCGATGCCGCGCTCGAGGAGTTCCTTGTTATGATAGGGCGACTTCGGATCCTGGCTGAGGCGGTCGGGAAGACTTTCGGTCATGGAGGGGGCCCGTCTTGTGACGGAACCGGTGTGCCTCAGCTTGGCGCTCAGGTCTATACCGGCTGCCGGCCCCAGGCGATGAAGGGGCCGTTTCGGAATCCATCCTGCGCCTTGCCATAGACAAAGGGCGAGCCGTCCGGCTTCAGCACCCGGCCGCCGGCGGCCGCGAGGACCGCATGGCCTGCGGCGGTGTCCCACTCCATTGTGGGTCCCCAGCGTGGATAGACATCAGCCTTGCCGGCCGCGACCCAGCAGAATTTGAGGGAGGATCCGATGGCCGTGCGGTCTGTGATGGAGCGTTCGGCAAGGAAGGCCTGCGTGCGCTCATCCAGATGCGAGGCGGAGGTGATCGCTGTCAGGCCTCCGGCCGGATAAGCGCGCGTATGAAGGGTGATACCGGAGCTGAGCCTGTCGCCGGGCGCGAAGCCAGCCAGCAGGCTGGCGGCTGACCCTCCCAGATACATCTCCCGACGCGCCGGCGCGAAGACGGCGCCTGCCACCGGCTCTCCTGCGCAGATCAACGCAATGTTAACCGTAAAATCGCCCTTGCGCTGGATGAATTCGCGCGTGCCGTCGACCGGATCAACAAGGATGAAGGCGTCTTCGATCCTCTCGGCCACACCCTCGCGGGCGGCGCGTTCCTCGGCCAGGACCGGAACGCCAGGCATGGCTTCCTCGAGGCGCGCCAGTATCACCTCCTCTGCGCGCTCGTCGGCGTCTGACACGGGGCTGTAATCGGCTTTGGTGCGATGCTCGAAGGCGCTTTCATAAACCTCCATGACCGGAAGGCCGGCCTCCGAGGCGATGGCGGCGAACAGGCGGGCAAGCCTGTCGCGCTCGGCTGCCGGGGGCGCGGAAAGAAAGATGGTCATATGGCTTGCACCGTTAACGCCGCTGAGCCATTGCGGTCCGGCCGGACGCTGTCAACCGGCGTCAGTCCGGAAAGCCGTCAGCACGGGCCTTGCATGCCTCAGGCACCGGCAGGGGAGATCCATGAGGCCTCAACGCATCCTTATCGCAGGCGGGGCGGGTTATATCGGGTCTCATGTCGCCAAGGCCGTGGCGAAGGCCGGCCGTGAGGCGATCGTTCTGGATGATCTGTCCTCAGGCCATGCCCATGCGGTGCGCTGGGGACCGCTCGTCCGCGCCGATGTACGCGACGCCGAGGCCGTCCGCGCCGCCATACGGCGCTACAGGCCTGACGCCATCATGCAGTTCGCCGCCCGCATCGAGGTAGGCGAGGGGGAAAAGAACCCTGCTCATTTCTATGACAATAACGTCGCTGGCACGCTCAGCCTCGTTCGCACCATGCTTGAAGAGGGCGTCAGAACCCTGGTCTTCTCCTCGACCTGCGCCATTTACGGGGATCCGGAGCGGTTGCCGCTGACCGAGGATCTCCCGAAGCGGCCGGTCTCGACCTATGGCCGGACCAAGCTGATGACCGAACAGATGCTGGAGGACATCAGCCGCGCCCACGGCCTTAACTTTGCCGCTCTGCGATATTTCAACGCCGCCGGCGCCGATCCGGATGGCGAAGCTGGCGAGGAGCATGACCCGGAGACCCACCTCATACCCAACGCCCTCAAGGCCGCCATCGGGCTCGGCGGTCCGATGAAGCTCTTCGGCACGGACTATCCCACATCGGACGGAACCTGCGTTCGGGATTTCATACATGTGAGCGATCTGGCGCAGGCCCACATCCTGGCGGCCGACCGCATCGCATCGGGTGGGTTAAGTCTTCAGCTCAATCTGGGCTCAGGCCATCCCTGCACCGTGCGGGAGGTGCTCAGCGCCGTCGAGCGGACGACGGGGCGCACAGTGCCGGTCGAGCTGGCCGGGCGTCGCCCCGGCGATGCGGTGTCGCTCTATGCTGACACACGCAGGGTAAAGGCCGAGCTGGGATGGACGCCGGCGCTCTCTGACATTGACACCATCGTCGCCACCGCCTGGGCTTTCCACAGCCGCGTCTGGCGAAGGCCCGCCATCGCGGGCTGATGCGGGCGGGTAATTCCGGGATCATTTTTGTCTGCTAATCTGTCCGACATGACAGCCGGTCCTGCATGCCTGCGTGCGCACGCCTTCCTGACAGTCCTGCTGGGGCTGACACTGGCCGGCTGCGCCAGTTCCCGTCCTGCGCCGATTGTCTATGCCGGCGCCCCCGGCGTTCCTCTTGCCCGCAGCACGGCGCCCGGGGAGGGCGAGCATGGCCGCGCCGCGTCTGACGATATGGCCCGCGCCCCCGCTATTCTCACCGGGCTCGCCGCATCTGAGTGCGTGCCGTTCGCGCGCAGCCGGTCGGGCGTTCAGATCTGGGGGGACGCCGTCACATGGTGGCGTCAGGCGGAGGGACGCTATGCGCGTTCCTCACGTCCAGCCGAAGGGTCGGTCATGGTCATGAAAGGTTATCTCGACGATACCCGCGGTCATGTCGCCGTGGTCTCAGCCCATCTGTCGGCGCGAATGATCCTTGTTGATCACGCCAACTGGCTTCGCACAGGCGAGACGAGTATCAACGTGCCGGTCTACGACGTCTCGGCGTCCAACGACTGGTCGGAGGTGCGGGTCTGGCACATTCCCGGCGGCCACTGGGGCGGGCGTATCTACAGGACGGAGGGGTTCATCCATCCTTTCCGGCTTGAGGGCGCCGCCGGCTCCTAGGCGATCTCATCGATCGCATCCGGCTGCCTATCGACGTCAGGCTTTGTCCGCGCCCCCGTACCGGAGCCGCGTTCGCGGCGTGAGCAGCCGATGGCGAGACGCCATGCGCACCGTCCCTGGCTCATCACCGGCGTGAGGGCGCATGTACCCGCATGCGGGAGCGCCAGGTGTTTGCCGATCAGGCCCCGGCCGGCCATGACGCCAGCTGGTCGCGGCGCGCGATCCAGTCCTGGGCTGTCTGTCCCCAGACGTCCACCATCTGGTCCTGGTAGGGGGCGGGCATGCTGACCGCGCCGCGTCGGTGCGAACCGAGCCGCGCGGCCAGCTTCTGCGAGGCGGTGTTGTCCGGGTGGATAAGGTGGATGACATCGCTCCAGCCAAGCGCGCCGACAGCAAAGTCCATGGCGGCGATGGCCCCTTCCAGGGCGTAGCCGCGCCCCCAAGCGTCCCGAACCAGCCCCCAGCCGACCTCTCGCCCCGGCCAGCCGTAGGGCGACCAGGGGCCTATCCGCCCGATCCACCGCCCGGTGGCCGTCTCAAACACGGAGAACATCGCACACCCCTCGGCGCGCCATGCCCCGATGATCATGCACATATTCCGCCAGACGACCGGCGGAGGCTGAACGCCTCCGATAAAACGGGCGGTCTCTTCATCGGCCATGAAAGCGCACCAGGCGTCGAACTCGGCCAGCGTGGGAACCCTGAGCGTCAGGCGCGGGGTCCTGATCACATGATCCGTGTCTGAGGTCGTAGGCATGCGGCTATCCTGAGACACAGGCTCTAGCATGATGTGGGCGTTCGGATCGATCTTTTTGACTAAGCACGCCGCTGCGGCGCGTCCGTCGCAGGGCTGTCCGGGATGCGTCCGCCTCAGGGCGAGGGGCGCGCCAGAACGCCGGCGACAGATTTTGCCAGCGCCTCTTCCCAGTCCGTCCAGCTCAGAGCCAGTCTGGCTGTCGCTGCTGAGCCATCAAGGCGGGCGTTCAGGGGGCGCAGCGCAGGCGCATTGAAGTGGGATGTCAGAACAGGACGTATCTGCGCCGATGGTCCGCCCTGGCGGGCTGATTCATTCATGATGTCCTGCGCCATCGCGGCGCGGTCCATCGCCCGGGGGGCTACGATGTGAAGGCGTGCGGGCAGGTCGGTCGCTCCGGCGTGCAGGGCGTGCGCCAGCTGCAGGAGCGCGCGCGCAATATCGGGCGCATAGGTCGGCGGTCCGATCTGGTCGCTGACGACCTCCACCTCGCTGCGCGCGCGCGCCAGCGCGATCATCTTCGAGACGAATGTCTCTGCGTATTGGGAATAGACCCAGCACACGCGGGTCGTCACAGCCCTCGGATTGAGGAGGGCCACAGCCTGTTCGCCCGCAAGCTTGGAGCGACCATAGGCCGAGAGCGGGTGAGGCGCATCATCTTCCCGGTAAGGCCGGGCGCTTGCGCCGTCGAATACGCAGTCCGTCGACATATGAATGAAAGGGATGCCCAGCGTGTCCGTCAGCCGGGCCAGCGCTGCGGGGCCATCGGCGTTGATGCGCATGGCGAGATCCGGCTCCTGCTCGGCGCGGTCAACAAAATTGTAGGCGCCCGTATTGATCAGAACGTCCGGACGCGCAGCGCTGATGAAGCGCGCAAGACTGGAAGCGTCAGCGAGATCTGCTTCACTTGCACCCGCCTGAATGAGCCGGACAGAGCGGTCTCCGGCGGCGCATGCGGCCAAGGCCTGCGCCGTCTGACCGCTGCGTCCGATCGTGGCGATACGAAGCTCCATGCCTGGTCTCTGGCACGCCCCGCCGATCAGGCCAAGACCGGCAGGGGCCAACTGCCGCAGCCTGTCGACAGCATGCGCAGAACCGTCCTAGAGCGGTTCGCGCCAGGTACGGGAGGGTCAGACATGTTCAGAATGCAGGCGCTTGCAGCGGTCCTTGTCCTGACGGCCGGCGGGTGCGGACTTCCCTCTGTGGGATCGAAAACGGAAGGATCAGCAAGCATGCCCAACGCCGCCGACGTCATGGCCTGGCAGACGCATGTTCCCTGGAACCCTGAGGGCGCAGGCGTCGTGAAGACCGGCTCAGGCCTGGAGTACATCGTCCTGGGACAGGGGCCGGCCGCAGGCGAGACGCCCGGCCTGCGCTCTGAGGTGACCATACATTACGAGGGTCGTCTGAACGCGGATGGAACCAAGTTCGACTCCTCCTTCGATCGCGGCCAGACGGCGAGCTTCCCCGTCGCCGGCGTCGTGCCAGGTTTCTCCGAGGCGCTGCAGCTGATGCGCCCGGGAGATTCCTGGCTCGTCTACATTCCCTCCTCGCTGGGCTACGGCGCGCGCGGGTCGCGCGGCGCCGTACCGCCTGACGCCGATCTCGTCTTTGAGATCGAGATGAAGTCGTTCACGACCCCGCCTGACATCAGCCCCGAAGCCTGGGCGAAGGCGACGCCATGGAATTCGGCGGCTCCTGAGGTCATGAAGGCCTCGGGCGGGCTTGAGTACATTGTTCTGGAAGCAGGTCCTTCAGACGGCGCGCTGGTGCGTTCCGATCAGGAGGTCGAAATCTTCTATGAGGGCCGTCTTGCATCGGGCGGCGAGGCCTTCGACTCTGCTTTCGCGCGCGGCCAGACGGAAATCTTTCCCGTCGCCGCCGTCGTCCCCGGTTTCTCCCAGGCGCTGCAGCTGATGCGCCCGGGCGATCGCTGGCTTGTCCGCATTCCAGCAGAGCTCGGCTATGGCGCGCGCGGCACACCCGGCGGGCCGATACCGCCGAACGCCGATCTGATTTTTGAGATCCTGGTCGTCGGCGCCATCGACTGACAGATCCCGCTCAAAGGCGCATGTCGCGCCTTTGCGCGGGGCGTGCGCGGCTTCATGCGCCCGTTTAAAAAGGCCCCGCCGGGGGAGCGGGGCCTTTTCACAATCATCGCAGCGCCAGCTTTTACCTGACCCACGCCTGAGACGGGCGGGTCAGGCGAGCCTATCAGGTGGGCGCGTCGGGCGGGCGCTTCAGGCGAGCGAGCCGTCCAGCTTCTTGCAGGCTTCAAGAAGTCCCTGAACAGCAGCGACGGACTTGGCGAACATCTCTTTTTCAGTGCTGTTGAGGTCAAACTCAACGATGCGCTCGACCCCGCCTGCGCCGATGACGCAGGGAACGCCGACATACAGGTCCGATATCCCGTACTGACCCGTCAGATGGGCCGCGACAGGCAGGACCCGCTTCTTGTCCTTGAGGAAGGACTTGGCCATGGCGATGGCCGATTCGGCGGGCGCATAGAAGGCCGATCCGGTCTCCAGAAGGGCGACGATCTCGCCGCCGCCGCCGCGCGTCCGCTTGACCATCGCATCGAGCTCTTCCTGAGTGAAGAAGCCCTGGCTGACGCACTCTGGCAGCGGCACCCCGCCAATCGTGGAGTGGCGCACCATCGGCACCATGTCATCGCCATGGCCGCCCAGCGTCCAGGCCTTGATGTCTTCTATCGAGATGCCGGTCTTTTCAGACAGGAAATACGCAAAGCGTGCAGAATCCAGAACGCCCGCCATGCCCACGACATGGCTGGTCGGAAGGCCGGAAAACTTCTGCAGCGCCCACACCATCGCATCAAGCGGGTTGGTGATGCAGATCACGAAGGCTTTCGGGCAATGCTCCCTGATCGCCGCGCCGACCGATTTCATGACGCCAAGGTTGATGCCGATGAGATCGTCGCGGCTCATGCCCGGTTTGCGCGGAACGCCCGCCGTCACGATGACCACGTCGGATCCGGCGATGAGGGCGTACTCGTCCAGAGAGCCGCCCGACAGCTTGCCATCCCTGCCGTAGACAGCGGCGGCTTCAGCAATGTCCAGTCCCTTGCCCTTGGCGATGCCGCCTTTCACGTCGACCAGCACGACATCGCCGAGTTCCTCGCGCGAGCAGATATGAGCGAGCGTGCCGCCGATCATGCCGGCGCCGATGAGTGCGATCTTCTTGCGGGCCATGGGGAGGTCTCCTGGAGGTTGCGCGGCGGGCGCGGGTTGAACTGCCGGCGGCGAGGCCGGGGAGGATGGTTCCGGGTCGGGAGCCGCCATCGCCGCGAGGGACGATGAAGCGGGCGTGGGTCCCGTTTCCCTCTGTGTGCGCGGCTTCAGCCAGCTGAACATGTCTGCCCCAGACCTTGACTGGGCGGACCGGTAGCGCAAGGCGGGCGGGGGGGCAATGCGGCGCGGACGTCGTTTGCGGGCCTCGCGCAGGCCTCCAGGGTCAGGATCGCCGCGATGAGACAGGCCGCCTGTGGGGCCGCCTGTGGGGCCGCCTGTGGGGCCCCCTGTGGGGCCCCCTGTGGGGCCGCCTGGCAGGCTGGATGTCAGGCCCCCGGTCCGTTCGAAGCCCCGCCAGGAATGTCGGGCCTGAAACGTGGTCGCGCCGGACAACGGGGGTGCGACCGGGGAGGCTGCACGAGGCGCCATCACGGCCAGCACGACGCCATGGCAAGCCGGTCTGGCTATGGCCGCCTGTCAGGGCTCGCGTCCCGTCCCTCAAGGAACGAACGGGCTGTCCGCGGACGGCTATTGGGCCCGGCTGTCGGCAGAGCTGCGGTCAGGGCGCTGCCTGATAAAGGCCGACGCCGGTGACGCACACGTCCGTCTCGCACGCGGCCATCGTGATACTGACCGTAAGCCGTCTGCCGGCCGATCCCGGCTTAATCAGAAGGACAGGACCGTCATCCGGCTCTATGTCTTCGTCTACCATCCTGCCCGAAGCGTCTGAGGCGGCCAGGTCGATATCCGAACAGTCATCATCACAGGCGCCATACACCCAGTATGTCGTCCCTGGATCGATGCTGAAGGTGTACTCAAGGCTCTGGTCTTCGCCGATCTCCCCCATCATGATCTCGCCGACCTGTTTTTCGCCAGGGTCGGTCATCTCCTCGACCAGGCCCCGAACATAATCATTGATGGTCTGTTCCTCTTCGCCGGAAGCCACTTCGTAGAGGCCGACACCCGTGACGCAGACCTCCGTGTCACAGCTCGCCATGCCGATTGACACCGTCAGTCTGTCGCCCGCCGATCCCGGCGCGATCTTCAGAAGAGGGGCGTCGTCATCCGCGACGTCTGCGTCGACCATCTCCCCTGACGCGTCTGAAGCCATCATGTCGATGTCCGTACAGTCATCGTCACAGGCGCCATAGACCCAGTATGTTTTTGCCGGGTCGATCCGGAATGTGTAGTCGATACTGTCGTCGTTCGCGATTTCGCCAATCTGGATGTCGCCTACAAGCTCTTCGCCCGGATCCGCCATGGATGCGACCCTATCGCGAACGCTGTCGGCGAGGGTGCGCTCCTGCGCGTATGCAATGCCGGCCAGGGCCATAACGGCGGCGCAGCCTGCCAGACGAAAGCGTTTCATGACGGCGCATCCTTATCGTTGGCGCGGCGCACACAGCCGAAGACCTGACTTAGCCCGGCTGTGTGCGGGGTCAACACTCTCAGTCAGCGGGATGCTGAATCAACGCCTCCAGGGCTGCTGCTCTGCGACAGAGGCTGACGCAGGGGCGCCTCAATGGCCGGATGAGGAGACCCCTGGAGCAGATACCGCAGCGATGAGGTGCATCCTCTGCCCGCACAGGCAGGAGGCAGGGCGCACCTGCGATCGGCCGAGTTCTGACCTGCAGGCGCGGTCATGCGGATGGTCTTTCGGACGACAGGCTTGCGGCTGCTATCCGCGCTCAGCTGTTTGCCTGCACGCGCTCTGCGCCCAGGTAATCTGTTGAGCGCATTTCATGCAGGCGGCTCGCCGTGCGCTGAAACTCAAAGACGCCGTCGCCGGAGACATAGAGTTCATCCGGTTCGGCAGCGGCGGACATCACAAGTTTGGTGCGGCACTCATACAGCGCGTCGATCAGCGTCACGAAACGCGCCGCCGCCTCGCGTTCATCCACGTTCATCCGCGGCGTGCGATCAATCAGAACCGTGTCATACCGGCGGGCGATGGCGAGGTAGTCAGCCGATCCCAGTGGCTTGCGGCACAGTTCATCAAAGGAAAAGCGTGCGACGCCCGCCGCCTGTATGCTGACCCGCAGGGGCCGTCCGTTCACATTAAGCGTCTCTGAATGCGGGCTGCTCCCGCCCGTCAGCCGTTCGAAGGCGGCGTCCATCGCTGCATCAGAGGCTGCTCCCAGCGGTGTGTAATAAACCGGCGCAGCGCTCAGGCGCTCGAGGCGATAGTCGCGCTCGGCTCTCAGCTCGATGACATCGAGTTCCTCCTCCATGCGCCGTATGAAGGGTGTGAAGAGCTGACGGTTGACGCCGTTGAGATAGAGATCAGACGGTTTCCGGTTGGAGGTGGCGACGATAGTCACGCCGCGCGCAAACAGATGTTCGAACAGCCGTCCGAGGATCATCGCGTCGGCAATCTGTGTGACGTGAAACTCGTCAAAGCACAGCACGCTCGCGCTGTTGACGATGTTCTGCGCCGCCGGAGCGATCGGGTCTTCGCCCGCCTCGCGTACATAGGCGGGATGGCGTCTGCGGTCGGCCGCAGACAGGTTGCGCCACTTAAAAATGAAGGCGTGGATGCCGAGCATGAAGTCATGGAAATGCACGCGCGTTTTCGCATCCGTGGTCAGGCTCTCGAAGAAAAGATCCATGAGCATGGACTTCCCGCGTCCGACCGGTCCCCAGATATAGAGGCCCTTTGGACGCGGCGCGCCGCCAAACCAGCGGCGTGAGGCTGAAAGCGCCCGCCCGAGAGCGTCAAGCCGCGCCACAGCCTCCGCCTGGGCGGGGTCGGGTCTGACCCGGCCCGAGGCGACGCGGCTGCTGTAGAGATCTTTCAACCGGCTCATGGCCGGTCGCGATAACCCGCTTTGGCTGTCCGATGAAAGAGCTTTTATGAATGCGGCTCAGTCCGCTGCGCGCGTCACCGTCCGGATGCAGAGCCCCCGCCTGGCCCGCGGGGGCGTCAGGCTTGCTAAGCGGGCAGGCGCGCGCCGGCGCGTCGCGGCGGGAGCAGGCGTCAGGCTGAGGAGGAAGTCACGGAAAACGTCAGGCCGGGCGACAAATTCGCCCAGCGCAAGGTCTTCCTTGGCGATGGCTGTCGGCGCGCAGTTGACGCCCGCCTTCAGGAGGCCTGCAACAATATCCTGCCGCCTGTGGCTGGCCGAGACAATCGCCATGCGGAACCGGCCCATGGCGGCGATGCGCGTCACCGTCATCTCTTCCTCAGGGGAGTCCGGAAGAATGAGATCCGTTATGACAAGATCGAAGCGCTCCAGACGCAGCCTGCGTTCCGCTTCGATGAGCGACCTTGCCATCACCAGATCGAGGCCATAGCGCCGGCGCGAGGCGGACGTCGCCGCCGCCATGAGAAGATCAGCGGTACGTAGGTGATCCTCGACCCAGAGCACCTTCATGACCAGAGCCTCTTCATGGCCGGAGCCTCTTCATAGTCTGCCTTCCCCCATCGCCTGTCCCTGGGCCGTCGTTCCGGTAAGACGCATGCGCCGTGTCTGCGCCCCCCAGATGTCTCGCGCTATCTGTGAGGAAGCGTTAAAATGTTTGGTCTAGTCTTCGCTTTCCACCTCAACGGGACGTCGTCATGGCCGAAACATCCGGCGATACCGCCCAGCCTGACGGCGCCAAGCCGGACGGTGAGCAGGCTGCCAGGAGCCAGACCGAGCGGACCCTCAGCGCCTTCATCGATCCGGAGGTTCGCGAGGGGCATATCGTCGACATTATGATTGAAGAGCGCTGCCCGTCCTTTGTGGGCCACTGGTCATGGCCGGCGGTCAAGCCGGCGCTCTACCGGCTTCTGGGTTATCGCAAGGCGCTCGGCTGGGCCGATAAGATCGCGGCCCTGTCCTCAGGCGCGGAGTGCTTCGCCTATCTCGACAGCGTCCTTGATCTGCGTGTCACCTCGCGGGGGCTTGAGCGCGTGCCATCCTCCGGACGGGCCGTCATCGTCGCCAACCATCCTACCGGCCTCGCCGACGGGTCGATCGTGCTGGCCGCCCTCAAGCCGGTGCGGGCAGACATCGAGATCATGGCCAATGCTGACGCCTGCCGGATCAACCCCCGATTTGCCGAGGTGATCATTCCGGTTGAGTGGGTGGAGGAAAAGCGCAGCATGCCCAAGACCCGCGAAACGCTGCGGCGGACCAGTGCGGCGTTTGCAAATGAACGCCTTCTTCTCATCTTCCCTTCCGGCGCGCTGGCGCAGATGCGCGGGGGACGGCTGAAGGATGAGCCGTGGCGTCAGACGGCGGTGTCCCTGGCGCGTAAGAACCGGGCGCCGGTGACCCCGCTGCATGTCGGTGGGCGCAATTCCTGGCTCTACTACGCTTTCTGCGGGATCAACCGCGAGCTCCGGGACATCACACTGTTCCGCGAGCTGCTGAACAAGCAGGGCGACCGTTTTCAGCTGACCTTCGGTCCGCAGATACCCTGCGAGCATCTGGAGGGGGATCCCCAGGCCGTCACTGAGAAGCTGCGCGAATATGTGGAGACGATCCTGCCTGAGGATCCTGAACGTCCCTTCGAGCCTCTCAGTGCGCCCTGATTCGCCTGTCCGGGCTGCGAGCCTGTCGTCCCGGCGCGCGGCCTCGCGCCCGCAGGCGGCCGCTTTAGGGCATGCTGGCGAATAATTAAGGCGCGTCCGGGCGCAAAGCAGCGTAGGGATCCTGGCGAGTAACCCCTGCGTACCTGCGGCGTCCGCCATGACTGTCTATCGCAATGTCGCTTCCCTGATCCTTGCGGTCATGCTGCTGCAGGCGGCTTCGGGCATACTCGCTGTATCCACGCCCCTGGCTCTCGAGTTCATGGGGGCCTCGGCGCTGGGCGTAGGGGCTGTGGCCGCCACCTTCTCGGCAGGCTTTATGCTCGGAGCCTGGCTGTCGCCCGATATCGTCCGACAGGTTGGTCACATACGCGCCTATGCCGCCGCGGCCGCAACCTATGCGGCCGGCATCCTGGCCATGGCTCTGGCTTTCGACGCCGTCGGCTGGTCGTTCCTGCGTTTCTTCCAGGGCGCTGCCTCGGCGGTCATGTTCACGGCCGCCGAGAGCTGGATAGCCGATTCCACGCCGCGCTCGCGGCGCGGCGGAGTGATGGGGCTCTACCAGCTGCTTCTGAAGCTCGCCATCTGCGGTGGTCCGCTTCTGATCATTGACCACACAGCCGAGGACATCAGACCGTTCATCTGGGCGGGGCTCCTGATGATCCTGGCGGTGATTCCCCTGTGTGCGACACGACGGGCGCAGCCGGTGCTGCCGGATCGCGAAGCGCTCAGCATGTCCTCGGTCCTGCGCATACCTCCGGCCGCTCTCATGGGGGCCCTCATCGCCGGCGTCTGCAACACCGGGGTCACAAGTCAGATGCCGCTCTACGCCCAGGATCTGCAGCCCGGATCAGGCGCTGCATCGGCCGCGACGCTCTACATCGCCGCCATGATCGGCGGAACAATCACGCAATGGCCTGCAGGCAGCCTCTCTGACAGGATGGATCGCAGGCTGATCGTCGCCGCGCTGTCAGCGATTGCACTGGCGGCGTGCCTTGCGCTCTATCTGACGGCCGGCAAGGTATCTTTTTCCATCACCGTTCTGCTTGCCGCGGCCTGGGGGGCGGGGGCCTTGTCCTTCTATTCGGTTTCCGCCGCCCATGCGACGGACCGGACCGCCTCGGGCCAGATCGCGCAGGTCATGTCAGGCATGCTGTTCGTATGGGCGGGCGGTTCGGTGCTGGGACCGGTTCTGACGGGCGCCGTCGCCGATACGCAGGCCGGCCAGCCAGGCGTTTTCGCCGCCGTGAGCGCAGGCTATTTTGCTCTCTTCCTCGCCAATCTGTGGCCCATTGTGACACGCGGCCAGTCCAGGACTGCGAAACGATCGCCCTTTAACTGGCTGGCGGCCACCAGTCTGGTTCAGGGAAAGGTCGTCGAGGAGGGCGATCCTGCCTCCGGCGGCGCCCTCGGCGAGCGGTCCTCTCCTTCGCATCCCGGGCCGGGCGACCGGGTCTGATACGGGGCCAGCCCCTCTCCTCACCACCACGTTGCGTCGCGGCGCCCCATGGGGTATCGCCACCCCCGGCATAGTGGGATCCCGTCATCTCGATAAGGGGCGTTCTGTCATGAACATTCATGAGCATCAGGCAAAGGAAGTCCTGAAGTCTTTCGGCGCCCCGGTGGCGAAGGGGGTTGCGATCACGTCCCTTGATCAGGCTGAGGCGGCTATACATGCGCTGCCGGGCCCGCTCTGGGTGGTCAAATCGCAGATCCATGCCGGCGGCCGCGGCAAGGGACGTTTCCTCGAGGCCGAAGCGGGCGAAAAGGGCGGCGTACGTCTCGGCTTTTCAAAGGAGCAGGCGCTTGAGCACGTCCGGGCCATGTTCGGACGGCATCTTGTGACGGCCCAGACCGGTCCTGGCGGCAAGCAGGTCAACCGCATTTATGTCGAGGACGGCGCCGATATCGAGAAGGAGCTCTATCTGTCCATGCTCGTCGACCGCGGCACTGGCCACGTCGCCTTCATGGTCTCCACCGAGGGCGGCATGGACATCGAACAGGTCGCCCATGATACGCCCGACAAGATCCTGACCCTCGACATTGATCCGACAGCGGGCGTCACCCCGGCTGACGCTGAAAAGCTGGCTGATGCGCTCAGGCTTTCGGGCGTTGCGCGGGCGGACATGCTGTCTCTGGCTCCGACCCTCTACCGGGCCTTCACGTCCAAAGACATGAGCATGCTGGAGGTAAACCCTCTCATCGTCATGAAGGACGGGCATCTGCGCGTTCTGGACGCCAAGGTGTCGTTTGACGATAATGCGCTGGCCATCAAGGGGCGTCACGACGATATCCTGGCTCTGCGCGATACCAGCGAGGAAGACGAAAAGGAAATCGCGGCCAAGGAGTGGGATCTTGCCTACATTCCCCTCGATGGGACGATTGGCTGCATGGTCAATGGCGCGGGCCTCGCGATGGCCACGATGGATATCATCAAGCTCTATGGCGAGGAGCCCGCTAACTTCTGCGACGTCGGCGGCGGGGCCGGCAAGGAGAAGGTTGCGGCCGCTTTCAAGATCATCATGAAGGATCCCAAGGTGAAGGGCATCCTGGTGAACATCTTCGGCGGCATCATGAAGTGCGATGTGATCGCAGAGGGCGTGCTTGCGGCTGTCAAGGAAACGAACCTGTCCGTGCCGCTGGTTGTGCGCCTGGAGGGCACCAATGTGGATCTCGGCAAGACAATCATCCGGGACTCGGGCCTGAACGTGATCTCCGCCAATGACCTCGACGACGCGGCGCAGAAGATCGTCGCCGCCGTCCGCGGTCGTTAGTCCGTCTTCGCTGAATTCACCCCGATCTTTTCAAGGCAGGCACAATGTCCATCCTGATCGACAAGAACACCAGGGTCCTGACACAGGGAATGACCGGCAAGACCGGGACGTTCCACACCGAGCAGGGCATCGCCTACGGCACGCAGATGGTCGGCGGCGTTACGCCTGGCAAGGGCGGCCAGAAGTGGACGGGGCGCCTGCCGGGCGGCGAGGTGGTCGAGCGGCCGCTGTTCAATACGGTTGCGGAGGCCCGTGATGCAACCGGGGCCAACGCCACCGTGATTTACGTGCCTCCGGCCGGATGCGCTGCGGCTATCATTGAAGCCATCGATGCTGAGATTCCCCTTATCGTCACCATCACCGAGGGCGTGCCGGTGCTGGACATGGTGAAGGTCAAGGACAGGCTGTCGCGGTCCCGGTCGCGCCTGATCGGACCGAACTGCCCGGGCGTCCTTACGCCCAATGCCTGCAAGATCGGCATCATGCCGGGTAACATCTTCTCGGCCGGATCCATCGGCGTTCTGTCGCGCTCAGGCACGCTGACCTATGAGGCTGTTTTCCAGACGACCAATGAGGGGCTGGGCCAGACCACCGCCGTCGGTATCGGCGGCGACCCGGTCAAGGGCACGGACTTTATCGACGTCCTTGAGATGTTCCTCGCCGATGATGCGACGAAGGCGATCATCATGATCGGGGAGATCGGCGGTTCGGGCGAGGAGGATGCGGCGCAGTTTCTTAAGGACGAGGCGCGGCGCGGTCGCAGAAAGCCGATGGTGGGCTTCATCGCCGGCCGCACGGCGCCCAAGGGTCGCACCATGGGTCATGCCGGGGCCATCGTTTCAGGCGGCAAGGGCGACGCCGAATCAAAGATTGAGGCGATGGAGTCGGCCGGCATCGTTGTATCGCCGAGCCCGGCGCGTCTGGGCGTGACCATGAGCGAAGTGCTCAGGCGCTGATCTCAGCCGGCTGCAACCTGTTCTCGCGGCGGCCCTCAACGGACCGGCTCATGCCGGACATGCGCGCCGGCAGGCCTGTTCGCCCGGGACATCGCAGACCTTGCCGCCGGCGGCCTGAACAGGTCCGGCCTCACCCTCGGTTCACAAAAAGGGTTGATCTGGAAACTCGTGCGTTTCCACTCGCCTCGCCGGGCGGGAACGGCTAACCGGTACTGCCGCCAGCCGGACGGGTTCGGCCGTGACCGGTCGAACTCCGGCCACCGGCGGCGTCGGAGCGCCAACCATCCGCGCCTGGGGCAGGGGCCCGACACCGGCGCAAAAGGACACACACATGACCACCGAGGCGAAGACGGGCATGGACAATCTGGCCATGCTGGATACGGCCTTCCTCTACGGAGCCAACGCTGCCTACATCGAGCAGCTTTACGCCCAGTATGCGGAGGATCCGACGTCAGTCCCGGAGAGCTGGCAGCGCTTTTTCCGCGGCGTAGCCGATACCCCTGATCAGGCGACCCGCGCCGCCCGGGGACCGCAGTGGAAGGAGCCGCTGCGCCATCAGAATGGCGAGCTGGTGTCGGCCCTCGACGGCAACTGGACGCCGGATGCAAAGCCAGCCCCCCGCAAGGCGCCAGCCGTCGGCCCGGTGCTTGCTCCTCAGGATCTGCACCAGCAGGTGCAGGACTCGATCCGCGCTCTCATGATGATCCGCGCCTACCGTATACGGGGGCATCTGGCCGCCAATCTCGATCCGCTGGCCATGCTCAGGCGCGAGGATCAGCCCGAACTGGACCCGAAAACCTACGGCTTCGGTCCCAAGGACATGGACCGCCGCATCTACATCGACAACGTGCTGGGTCTTGAGTACGCCACGCCGCGTCAGATGCTCGACATTCTTCGCCGGACCTATTGCGGCACCTTCGCCGTCGAGTTCATGCATATCTCTGATCCGGACGAGAAGTCCTGGCTTCAGCAGCGCATCGAAGGCAAGGACAAGGAGATCGCCTTCACCCCGGAAGGCAAGCGCGCCATTCTCAAGAAGCTCGTCGAGGCCGAAGCCTTCGAGCGTTTCCTGCACAAGCGTTATCCGGGCACCAAGCGCTTCGGCCTCGACGGAGGAGAAGCAGCCGTGCCGGCGCTGGAGCAGATCATCAAGCGGGGCGGCGCGCTCGGCGTGGATGAGATTATCGTCGGCATGCCGCACCGCGGCCGCCTCAATGTGCTCGCCGCCGTTATGGGCAAGCCTTATCACAAGATCTTCTTCGAGTTTCAGGGCGGCAATACGCTGGGATCGGATGATTACGGGTCAGGAGATGTCAAATATCACCTCGGCGCCTCTTCTGACCGCGAGTTTGACGGTCACAGCGTCCACCTGTCGCTGACTGCGAACCCCAGCCACCTGGAGATTGTTAACCCGGTTGTCCTGGGGAAGGCGCGCGCCAAGCAGTTCTTTGATGAAGTGGAGGCGGGCGCCGTGCGGGCGACCGATCCGGCTGAACGCAACAAACGTCGTACAAAGGTGATGCCGCTGCTGCTTCACGGGGATGCCGCCTTTGCGGGCCAGGGCGTCGTCGCCGAGTGCTTTGCTCTGTCGGGCCTTGCGGGCTATCGCACGGGCGGCGCGATGCATTTCATCGTCAACAATCAGATCGGGTTCACCACGGCGCCATCCTTCTCGCGCTCCTCGCCCTATCCCTCGGATGTGGCCAAGATGGTCGACGCTCCGATTTTCCACGTCAACGGCGATGATCCCGAAGCGGTCGTCTATGCCGCAAAGGTCGCTACCGAGTACCGCCAGCAGTTCGGCAAGGACGTTGTCATCGACATGTTCTGCTATCGCCGGTTCGGTCACAATGAGGGTGACGATCCGACGATGACGCAGCCCCAGATGTACGCGAAGATCCGGGACCAGTCATCCACGCGGGAGCTCTATTCCCGCCGCCTCGTGAGCGAAGGCGTTCTCACCGAGCAGGCCGTGTCGGACATGGTTGCTGCAATGGACGCGTTGCTTGACGCCGAGTTCGAGAAAGCCAAGACCTTCAAACCCGGCGCAGCTGACTGGCTCGATGGGAAATGGTCGGGGCTTGGTCTGCCCAAGGACGATGAGGGACGCGGTAAGACCGGCGTAGCGCTCGCCAAGCTGACGCGCATCGGCAAGAAGATCACGGCAATTCCCGAAGGCCTCAACATTCACAAGACGGTCGCGCGCACCGTCGAGGCGCGCCGCAAAATGGCGGAAACCGGCGAAAATCTCGACTGGGGCATGGCCGAGCATATGGCCTTCGCCACGCTTCTTGAGGAGGGCTTCCCGATCCGTCTGTCCGGACAGGATTCCTGCCGCGGCACATTCACTCAGCGCCACTCGCATTTCGTCGACCAGGTGACGGAGGAGCGCTACACGCCCCTGAACGCCATTTCCGAGACGCAGGCGCATTATGAGGTGATCGACTCCCTCCTGTCGGAGGAGGCGGTGCTTGGATATGAGTATGGCTACTCGCTTACGGCGCCGAACACGCTGACCATGTGGGAAGCGCAGTTCGGTGACTTCGCCAACGGCGCGCAGGTCCTGTTCGACCAGTTCATCTCGTCGGGCGAGCGAAAGTGGCTGCGTATGTCTGGTCTCGTATGCCTGCTGCCGCACGGTTATGAGGGGCAGGGGCCTGAACACTCCTCAGCGCGTCTTGAGCGCTTCCTGCAGATGTGCGCGCAGGACAATATGCAGGTCGTCAACCTGACAACTCCCGCAAACTACTTCCATGCCCTGCGCCGTCAGATGCACCGTGATTTCCGCAAGCCGCTGATCGTGATGACGCCGAAGTCCCTGCTGCGCCACAAGCGCGCCGTTTCTTTCTTCAAGGATATGGGCCCCAGCACATCTTTCCACCGGATCCTGCATGATGGCGCTGAGGTTCCCGAATGCCGGGCGGATGTGAAGCTTGTCGCTGACAAGGACATACGGCGCGTCGTCATGTGCTCGGGTAAGGTCTACTTTGATCTCTTCGAGGAACGTGAAAAACGGGGTGCGAACGATATCTACCTCTTGCGTATCGAGCAGCTGTATCCCTTCCCCGTGGCGCCGCTGATGAAAGAGCTCGCACGCTTTCCCCAGGCCGACATGGTCTGGTGTCAGGAAGAGCCGCGTAACATGGGCGCCTGGTCATTCGTCGACTGGAACATCGAAAAGACCCTCGAAAAGCTTGAGGTGCGCCACAAGCGGCCGCGCTATGTCGGACGGCCCGCCTCGGCCTCGACAGCGGCCGGAACGATGGCGCTTCACAACAAGGAACTGGCCGCGTTTCTTGATGCAGCCTTCGAGGCTTAACCTGATCGGGGACCTGCCTGAGGCTTCAGGCAGGGCGGTTCACATGTTCGCGCGCCCACTGGCCCAGCCGGTCGATGGCCTCGCGGGCCTGGGCGAGCATCATGTAGCGGGCCTGGAAAACGTGAAACATATCGGGCCAGAACTCGAGGGTGACCGGCGCGCCGGCGGCCCCCAGCCGTTCGGCGAGCGTTGCCGAGTCGGACATAAGAATGTCGGCTTCGCCCGTCTGAATATAGGTGGGCGGCAGGCCGCGAAGGTCAGCCTCCAGAACTGAAATGCTGGCCTCGCCCAGAAAAGCCCGGGCGCGTGCGGCCAGTCCGCCTGTGGTCAGCAGCGGGTCCCGCTGCGCCTTGGCCTGATGGCTCCATCCCCTCTGCTGGAGATCAACCCACGGCGAGAGCAGCATCAGCCCCGCCGGCTGCTGCAGACCGGCCTCCTTCAGTCTGAGGGCGGTTGCCAGCGCAAGGCAGCCGCCGGCAGAATCGCCGGCGAGTATGACATGTTGCGGCCTGACGCCTTCATTGAGAACAGCCCGGTAGACGCCCACGCAGTCCTCAATGGCGGCCGGACAGGGGTGCTCGGGAGCGAGGCGATAATCGGGAAGGATGACCGCTGTTCTGGCTCGCGCGCCCACCTGCGAGGCCAGCCCGCGGTGGCTGTGCGAAGAGCCCATCGCAAACCCGCCGCCATGCAGCCAGAGGATCAGATGGTCTCCGCTCGCGCCCTTCGGCAGAATGCCCAGACAGGAGACGCCCGCCAGCTCTATCTGCGAGCGCGTCGAGATGTCGGGCATGGGGTCGTTATCGGTAAAGGCGTCATAGGCCCTGCGGAGGGCGTCGATGTCGGCCGGATCGATACCGCGCAGGCGGCCGGCGACAGCCTCGCGCGCCTGCGCCAGATCTCCGACAAGGGCGGACAGCGTGCTCACCCATGCTCCTCCCTGAGCGCCAGACCGGATGACCCAACCCAACCACAGGGGACGAGCAAAGACTATGCCGTCCGGCAGAGTTAACTGCGCCCGGCTGCATCCATCATGTTGCTGGCGTCAGCCTCCAGAAAAAGGCGTCCGCAGGGGCGGCGCCCCATGGGGTCCCCCCCTCTGGGGTCCCCC